>PPYF01026768.1_pt1 | contig 53015 bp, 46 predicted proteins | sample 1559871 | NCBI WGS metagenome assembly PPYF01 (sample SAMN08240021, study PRJNA423297) | Human gut metagenome, whole genome shotgun sequencing project.
CCCTCGGAGAAAGAGGTCTGCCTTTTCCTTGCCGAATACGGCGCATGGCTCCTCGGATGCGGCGCCACATGCATCCGTCTCGAAAAAAACGTGCAACGCATGGCCGAGACCTATGGCAAAAAAGTGGAGCTCACCATCACTCCGCGCCACATCCACGTCTCGGTGCTCGACGTCCTCAACTCTGAGACCGTCACCACCATCGCCTCCGTGAAAGCCATACCCGTCAGCTTCAACCTCAACACCCTCCTCAGCCAGTTGAGCTGGGAAGTAGCCGACCGGCGTCTCGGATTCGATGCTGCCAGGGAGCGGTTTCACAGCATAATCCACAGCGACTCACAGAGCCGCTGGACTGTGCTTCTGCTCGTGACGCTCGCCAACGCCTCCTTCTGCCGCCTCTTCGGCGGCGATCTCTGGGCCATGGCCATAGTGGGGATCGCCACCCTCGCGGGCTACTATCTGAAACAGGTGCTGCTGGCCAATAAAGTCGATATCCGCGTCGTAGTGCTCGCATGTGCCTTCGTCTCATCAGTGCTCGGAGCCTCGTGCCAGCTCTTCTCACTCGGCGACACCCCGGCCGTGGCCACAGCCACCAGCATACTATATCTCGTGCCCGGCATCCCTTTCCTCAACTCCTTCAGCGACATGCTCTACCGCTATTATATATGCTCCTTCAGCCGCTTCATGGACGCTGTGGTGCTGACAGCCTCTCTCTCCATCGGGCTCTGCGCCGGCATGGCGCTGATGAAAGTGGGCATGTTCTGAATAATTCCCGGATCTCACAGACAGTTTGACAATGGACACGCATATTCTACTCGACGCATTGTTTTCAGCGATAGCCGCTATCGGCTTCGCGGCCATTAGCCGCATCCCTCGCAGGGCCTATTTCTATTGCGGCGTCATAGCCGCCCTCGGCCACTCCCTCCGCTTCCTGCTGATGGATCCGCAGGGACTCCATATGCACATATTCCTCGCCACCTTCATCGCCTCCTTCTTCATCGGCCTTCTCGCCGTCTTCCTCTCCCCGCTGGCAAAAACCCCGGCAGAGGCCTGCTTCTTCCCCTCGCTGCTCCCGATGATACCAGGCATCTACGCCTACAAGACCTTCGGCGGATTGGCAATGTGCATACTGACCGACAGTCAGGACGCCTACAACTACTACTTCTATCAGTTCACCCAAAACGGCTTCATCTGCATCTCCATCCTTCTGGGCATGGTAGTGGGCGCCACCCTCCCCATCTTCATCTTCAAGAAAATCTCCTTCCAGGCCACAAGGTGAGATAAAGGTTAAAGAATCATGGTTAAAGGTTAATGAGTCAAGGTTAAAGGTTAAAGAATCATGGTTGAAGAGCTATGCGCAGGACACATAGCAGCAAGGGGGAAAGGTAAAAGGTAAGTGCACAAATGCGCGACCTATAGGACTGCGGTACAGCAATTATCTATTTAAAAATTGCAGTTAGCAATTCAAATAAAAAATACTGATTACCAATTCACATTTTTCTATTGCAGCAGCCTGACGTATACGGTTGTCGAACGGACAGGAATAGACAACTGGGAATGGAGACATGGAGGGAAAGGGGAATGAGAAAAAAGGGGTCGGGTGAGGATTTCTCAAAAAAAACCTGTAATTTTGCGGAGGCAGCTACTGAAAAAAGAATTCGCAATGGAATTACGTCAGCTAAGATATTTCGTGGGGGTGGCGGAAGCCCTCAGTTTCTCTGAGGCCGCGAAGTCGCTCTGCGTCACGCAGAGCACTCTCTCCCAGCAGATAAAGCAGCTGGAGGGGGAGCTCGGCACCCCTCTGCTTGTGCGCACGAGCCACAGCGTAGACCTCACGGAGCCGGGCAAGGAACTCCTCCCCTATGCCAAGAAGACCATCTACGAGGCCGACATGTGCGTGGAAAGGATAGCCGACCTCAATAATCTTTCCACAGGATCGCTCAACATCGGCGTCACCTATTCCTTCAGCCCCATCCTCACCGAGACCCTCATCTCTTTCATGAAGATGTATCCGAAAGTGCGCCTCAACATCTTCTACAAACCGATGGCCGAACTGATGGATCTTCTCCGTGAGCGAGAGGTGGACTTCGTGCTGGCGTTCAAGCCTACCCATACGGTTGAGGGTGTGGAGTCGCACATCCTCTTCCAGAACAATCTCTCGGCAATCGTCAACACCTACCATTCGCTGGCTGAGCAAGAGAAAGTGTCCCTCTCCGAGCTCTCACGATTCGATCTCGCGTTACCCTCCAAGGGACTGCAGGCGAGAAACGCTTTCGAGACCCTGCGCCGTCCCGACGACAACTTCAGGGTAAGAATAGAGCTCAATGAAGTCAATATCCTCCTGAAGCTCATCCGCCAGACACAGTTTGTCACAGTCCTCGCCGAGGCCTCCATCCACGATGAGCCCGGAGTCAAAGCCATACCTCTCGATATCCCCGACAATGAAATGGCCGGATGCGTACACATCCTCAAGGATTCCTACCGCAAACGCTCCATGAAAGAATTCATACGCATGCTCAGCGAGTCGCTCGCGGTAAAGGAGCGGCAGAACGCCTGGATCTGACCTCCACGGCGTGCAAAAAACCAAAACATTGACAACAAGGTAAACTTCATGGCTAATTCAACCGATAAAAAATCGTCATCGCGCGTGATAATGGTGACCGGGGGTCAGCGCAGCGGCAAGAGCGTATTTGCCGAAAACCTGGCCCTGTCACTTTCGGAGCGCCCCGTCTATATCGCCACGGCCCGCATATTCGACGAAGAGATGCGCCGCCGGGTGGAGATACACCGCGAACGCCGCCGCGATAGATGGCGCGACGTTGAAGCTCCCCTCTATCCTGCCGTCACAGAGTTAGCCTACGGAGAAGTGGTACTTATCGACTGCCTGACCCTCTGGGCCACCAACTGGTTTTTCGAGTCGGGAGAAGACGGCAGCGCCGCACTCCGGGAAATCAAGCGGCAGATCGACACACTGCGCACCCGGCCGGCAACCTTCATCATCGTCACCAATGAGGTGGGACTCGGAGGAGTGAGTCCTAACGCGATGCAACGGAAGTTTGCCGACCTCCAGGGCTCTCTCAACCAGTATCTCGCCACCTTGGCCGATGAAGTCTACCTGGTGATATCCGGAATACCCGTAAAAATCAAACCACAGTCATGATACAGTTTCACATAAAAAGTCCTGACCGAACAATCGAGCGGGACATAAGAGAGAAAATCGACAATCTCACCAAACCGAAAGGTTCACTCGGACGCCTTGAGGAACTCGCCACCAAAATCTGCCTCATACAGCAGACCCTGACCCCGGAACTGCGGCGTCCACACAACGTGCTTTTCGCCGCCGACCACGGCATACTCGAAGAGGGGGTAAGCGTATCGCCCAAGGAGGTGACATGGCAGCAGCTCAGCCATTTCTCGAAAGGGGGAGCGGGCATAAACTTCCTCTGCGACCAGCATGGCTTCCGGCTCGTACTCGTCGATGCGGGAGTGGACTACGACATTCCGCACGGACACGGCATCATCGACATGAAGGTCAGGAAAGGCACACGCAATTTCCTGCACGAGGGGGCGATGACGGAGGAGGAGTTTGACACATGCCTCGAGCGTGGAGCCGAGGTAGTAGCCGACATAGCCACGGCCACAGGTTGCAACATAATCAGCTTCGGCGAGATGGGGAGCGGCAACACATCCCCCTCGGCCATGTGGATGCACCTATTCACAGGCATAGATCTCAGGAAATGTATCGGAGCGGGAGCAGGACTCGACAACGACGGCATACGCCATAAATACGACGTGCTCCGCAAAGCGCTTGAGAATTACGCCGGGGCAGACACTGACAAAGCGAAGATGGCATGGTTCGGCGGCTACGAGATGGCCATGGCTGTGGGAGGAATGCTCAAGGCAGCCGAACTCGGTATGACCGTGATAGTGGACGGCTTCATCATGACAAGCGTGATTCTGGCGGCCTCGCGTCTATATCCGGAAGTCATGGACTATGCCATATTCGGCCACCAGGGCGACGAGAGCGGACATAAACTGATGCTCGAAGCGATGGGAGCCCGGGCGCTACTCCATCTGGACCTCAGGCTCGGCGAGGGCTCGGGGGCAGTGTGCGCCTATCCCATAATAGAGTCGGCCGTCAGGATGATCAACCACATGGACAGTTTTCAGTCTGTCAACGTAACCAAGTATTTCTGATGAGACGCATAGCCGCAGCACTCACACTCTTCACCCGCATCCCGGTGTGGAGATGGACCGACATCCCCGCCGCAGCCTATTCGTCGGCAGTAGTGTTCTGGCCTTTGACCGGATGGATCACGGGGGGAGTGGCAGCCCTGACGGTATGGCTGCTGTCGATGGTGATGCCCTTGGCTCCCGCGGTGGCGTGCGCGCTCGTGGCACGACTGCTTCTCACGGGGGCCCTTCATGAGGACGGTCTGGCGGATTTCTGCGACGGCTTCGGAGGGGGCCGCGACAAGGAGGGGATTCTGCGGATCATGAAAGATTCACATATCGGCACCTATGGCGTGATCGGGCTCATATGCTGGTTTCTGCTTGTCTGGTCGCTCCTCTCCTCCCTCTCCGCAGATCTGGCGGCTCTGGCGCTCCTCGCAGCCGATCCAATGGCCAAATGTTGTGCCTCACAGCTCACCAATCTTCTTACCTATGCCCGTCCGGAGGGGTCGAAAAACAAGATTTCCTATTCACGCATGAGCGTAGGCGACTTCCTCTTCAATGTAATGTGCGGCATTCTTCCGATCGTCCCGCTCCTTCTCGTCGCCCCACTTACAATATGCGCCGTGGTCTTCCCCATAGCGGCAATGGCTCTTATGGTCAGGATGATGCGGCGACGAATCGGCGGCTATACCGGTGACTGCTGCGGAGCCACGTTCCTTGTCTGCGAAGCGTCAATGCTCGTCGGAATCATCATATTGATAAACCTATGAGACTGGTCCTGATACGTCACACCTCAGTGGCTGTTCCCCGTGGAGTCTGCTACGGCCAGACCGATGTTCCCCTGGCCGCAAGCTTCGCCGAGGAGGCCGCGACGGTAAAGGAGGGTCTGGCCGGCTATACGTTCGACCGTGTATACTGCAGTCCGCTATCCCGCTGCGTCAGGCTCGCGGAATATTGCGGCTATCCGGATGCCGTGAGAGACAACCGCCTGAAGGAGATTTGCTTCGGCGACTGGGAGATGCGGGCCTACGACGACATTCAGGGCCCAGAGTTGAAACGATGGTTTGACGACTACATCAACGTGGCGCCTCCGGGAGGGGAATCAGTGATCGACCAGCAGCGCCGTTTCCTCGACTTCATCCGCGACCTGCGCCGCGATTTCTCCGGCATCACTTATCCGGTTATGGACAGGGTGCCTTCTACCGTGCCTGACACTCCGGCGATTGCCTTGTTCACCCACGGCGGCATACTCATCAACGCACTGGTTGCCCTGGCCGGGCGCACATTCCAGGAGGTATATGCCGACATACCGCCTTACGGCTCCATCATCGACCTCCGCATATAATCGGTGACATTTTGATCTCAACAATTTCTTATCGTCAGTTATGAAAATAAGGAACATAATATTCGATTTTGACGGCACATTGATGGATACAGCCCCTCTCATTGTCGCCACCATGCATGACACAATTAAAGAGCTCGGTCTCCCGGAGATAACCGAAGAAGCATGCCGCGCCACCATAGGATTGCGTCTTGAAGACATTCCAGGAGTGTTGTTCCCGGAGGTGGCAGGGCTTTCCAAGCTTTATGCCTCTACCTATCGCCGCATCTTCACTGAGAAGAACCGGGAGATAATTCCAGTTACCTATACCGGAGTAGTCGACACATTAAAAGAGCTTCATGCCGAAGGCTACGGCTTGTCGGTTGCAAGCAGCCGTTCCCACAGATCACTGCTTGAATTCACGGAATCCTTGGGTATAACCGATATTTTCTCACTGCTGGTAGGTGGTGACGACGTAAGTAAAGCCAAGCCTGATCCGGAACCGGTGGTCATGACCTGTAAGGATATGAGATGGGATCCGCGCCAGACCCTCGTTGTCGGCGACACAATCTTCGACATTGAGATGGGAGCGCAGGCCGGTGCGGAAACTTGCGGGGTGACTTACGGCAACCAGAGCCGCGCTCAGCTTCAATCCGCCAATCCGACCTATATCATCGATTCCTTCCCCCAGCTTCTGGAAGTTCTGGCATCGTCAGCTTCTTAGAAGCTTAGGGGGCGTGGATGGGACCGGGCTTTTCTCTTGACCGGGGAGATTCCTTTCCTTTTGGCTCGGGTGGGGACGGTAGCTGCGGCTGGAAAGCCGCAGTCCCAGAGCTACGCAGCTGGGGCGCGTAAAGGGGAGGACGGGGAGGCGGTGGATGGAGACGCGGGGAGACGGAGGGAAAGGGATACAGGAAAGCCGGAGAGGGGGATGCAGGGAGACGGAGAGAAAGGGATGCAGGGGATCAGGAGAGGGGGAGGCGGAGGAGGGCGGCGAGGAGGATCATGAGGGCTTCCACGCGCCGGTTGACGGCGATGGCGGTGAGGGCGTCGGGGTAGGTGAAGTCGCGGGGGGTATCGCCGATATAGGGTTTGTAGACGCTTTCTCCGAAATAGTCGTGGGTGCCTCCGAAACGACAGCCGAGTATTCCGGCCAGGGCGGCTTCGGGATAGCCGCTGTTGGGGCTCGCATGGCAATGACCGAAACGGTGTACGAAAGCGAACAGTCGGAACCGTCCTGACACGATCACCATCAGGAGGGCCGTGAGCCGCGCAGGTATATAGTTGGCGGCGTCGTCGATACGTGCGGCCACCATTCCGAAATCGCGGTAACGTTCATTCCTGTAGCCTATCATCGAATCGAGCGTGTTTACCATCTTGTAGGCCAGCATACCGGGCACTCCGAGGAGGGCATACCAGAAAAGCGGGGCCACCACACCGTCGCTGAGGTTCTCGGCGAGTGTCTCCAACGCGGCAGTGCGGATCTCCTGAGCGGAGAGATTCGATGTGTCACGCCCTACAATACGTCCGACCTGACGTCTTCCGGCCTCAAGCGACACGTCGACCGCCTTGAAAACCATCCTGACCTCCCGGACAAGCGTGGTGCCGGCGAGGCAGAAGAAGATCAGCACCGACTGCAGGGCGATATCGAGCCACAATATGCCGGACACGACCCTCAGCAGCCATAACGAGAGCAGAAAGACTCCGACGATAAGTGTCACGGCCACGATTCCACCTTTGAGTTTCCTTGCGCCGCCATGATTCAGCCTGCGCTCGCAGGCCGCTATAGCCTTTCCGAACCACACGACAGGATGCGGCACAGAAGCCGGATCGCCCAAGAGCAGGTCGAGACCCCAGCCGATGAGCAAGGGCAATATCACTATAATACAATCCATTCCTTCAAAGCATTGATAAGCTTATCATTTTCCTCACGCGACTGCGCGGCCACACGGAAATGGGCAGCCGATAATCCCTCGAAATTGGAGGCGTCGCGTATGAGCAACCCGTGGCGCTCCACAAGCCACTCCTTAAGTTCACGTGCTGTCTTATCCCTGAGCCTTACAAGCACGAAATTGCAGTCAGTCGGGCCAACCTCCATTCCCATATCGCTGAAAGCCCCGGCAATACGCATTGCCTCCGAGTGAAGTCGGGCGGCGTCGATGCGATAGCCGTCACTGTGGGCGAGGAGATAGCGCGCGGCCTCAATCGCCAGGGCATTGACCGACCAGGGCATAGCGAGCCTCCGCATACGCCCGAGCACAGAGGCATCCCCCACCGCATAGCCGATACGGAGACCGGGCACGAAGAAGCGTTTCGTGAGGGAATGGAGCATGACAACGTTACCGCGCTCCAATACATCCTCCACACCCAGCACCCTCTTCACGGAATATCCGGCATAAGCCTGGTCAACGACAAACAGGGTGGACGGGAAAGCGTCGACGACAGTGAGAAGCCGATCGCGGTCGTATATCCTACCCGTGGGATTATTGGGATTACAGAGCCACACCATATCCAGCCCTCCACCCACATCCTCGAGAGAGCTTATGAAACGGAGTGAATGGGAGAACACCCGGCAGGCATCCTGATATTCGCGGAAAGTAGGGACGATAACCGCTGATTTACCCCCCTCATAAGCATGCGCCAGAAGATATATGGCCTCCGTCGCGCCGTTAGTGACCATCACATTCTCCTCCCCTATCCCATGTCCGGCGGCGAGCAACCGCTCCACGCTACGCGGAGCCGGCTCAGGATAGTTGGAGACCACCGCTCCACAGCGCGCAAGATGGCTGAGCAGCCCCGAATGATCGGTATGCTGCGGAATATTCGTGCTGAAATTCACTCTCACCCTGCCGCCGTAGCGGTGCAGGTCGTCACCATGTCCCTCAATCATCGCAGGTCATTATCTTATATAGTCGCGGAATGTCGATATACTCCCTGAGCCAGTCGGCAAGCAGGTCATACTGTCTCTCCTTATATTCGCCCCAGTCAATCTCCCTGCATGCCCCAGGCCCGAGATATGGCCGCAGAATATATTCCACCACCGCAGGATTGTCGAGAATGCCGTGAATATAACTTCCGAAGCAACGGGAATCCGCCATGCAGCCATCGGGCGAACCGTCAGACAGCATATTTACCGGACTTCCGGAATCCGTGCGCCCCATGTGTATCTCATATCCGCGGCAGGATCTTTTATCATCAAGGAAAGAGAACTCCACCTGCCTCGTGGTCTTCTCAGGCGTCATAACCGTCTTCACCGGGAGGAGTCCCAGGCCAGGCAAGGCGCGCACCTCCCCTTCCACTCCGGCCGGATCAGTCACCTCCTCGCCCATAATCTGGTAGCCGCCACATATGCCGATCACAGATTTGCCATTCCTTCTTGCCTCAAGTATGGCCTTCGCCATACCACTCCTACGGAGGTCGAGCAGATCGGAGAGGGTGTTCTTACTTCCCGGAATAACAACGATATCGGCCTGCGCCAGATCAGAAGGGGCGGCGGCATAGAAAAGATTGACGTCGGGATGATGTTCCAGAGAGTCGAAATCGGTGAAATTGGAGATATGCCTGAGCAGCACGACGGCCACATTCACCTTACCCTCGCCCGGGCTCCTCCCTTTTGAGGAGAGAGCCACCGAATCCTCCTCCTCGATGTGGATATGGGAAGCCATCGGCACCACTCCGAGCACCGGCACGCCACTCACCTCCTCAAGCAAGCGGCGTCCCTCACTGAAGAGACGCAGATCTCCCCTGAATTTATTCACGATCACCCCCTTGATAAGTTTCCGATGCTCCGGGGACTGCAACATCACGGAGCCATATACGCTCGCGAAGACGCCACCGCGGTCGATATCAGCCACAAGCAATACCTTCGCTCCCGCATAGGCAGCCATCGACATATTTACGATATCACCGTCGCGCAGGTTCAGTTCAGAGATACTTCCGGCGCCCTCCATCACCACCGGGTCGTGGAGCGCGGCGAGGCGGTCGAAAGCAGCATGAGCCACAGCCCGCAACTTCTCCTTCCCCTCCTTCCGGAAATAACGATAGGCGTTGCAGTCACCCACAGGACGGCCATTGACCACCACCTGCGACGTCAACTCACCCGAGGGCTTAAGCAATATGGGGTTCATGTCGGTGGTGCAAGCTATTCCGGCAGCCTCCGCCTGGACCGCCTGCGCACGGCCAATCTCCAGACCGTCGGATGTGGCATAAGAATTGAGGGCCATGTTCTGGGCCTTGAAAGGGGCCGGCGAGTATCCGTCCTGCCGGAATATGCGGCACAGGCCCGTGGCGATAAGGCTCTTGCCCACGTCGCTTCCGGTGCCCGCGAGCATTATAGGAGACAGTCTTCTCATGACTTCCGACGTTTATATCCGAATTCCCTCCAGATCTCCTCGCTGCATCCGCAATGCTGGAGTTCATAGCGTGCCATGATGAAGAACAGGTCGGAGAGACGGTTGAGGTAGACCAGCACGGCATCCGGCACCGGATCGGCCGCGTTGAGTCCCCACAGGCGCCGCTCCGCCTTTCTGGCGAGTACCCTGGCCTGATGCAGGAAGCTTCCCACAGGTGTTCCTCCGGGGAGCACGAAACTATCAGTAGGCTCACACCGGGCAGCGATATCGTCGATGGCCCGCTCCACACGCTCCACGAGATCATCCGGCAACGAATTGGGGTTATCCCCCCTCATGTCGCTCCGGGTGGCCACAAGGCTCATGGCAGTCATCAGATCAAGCTGAATCCCCCTCAGCAGAAGTTGCCATTCATGGCCTGAGGGCAAAGAAGTACGGACACTGCCAACGGCAACGTTGAGCTCATCGATGGCGCCATTGGCCTCGATCCGCGGGTCGGTCTTAGGCACGCGGATCCCACCATGGATGGCGGTCATCCCCCTGTCGCCTGTTTTCGTATATATCCTTCTCATATGTCGCGAGATTTCATATTTTCCAAAGTCTGAAGATATCCGTTTCCCCCCAATAGATGTGGGTGTATCCGGCAAAGACATTCTTATATCTGTAGAGCGGCGTGGAGACTTCCTTTCCACGCGCGTCGAACTGGACGCCCACGGAAGAGAGATCGCCTGTCGGCACCGTGCGGGAATAATGGAATTCATGCCCTCTAAGCTCCATTCCGGGGAGAACAATCCTCCGGTAGCCGAGTCTGAGGCGCGCCCCCTCCATTGTGGTCTTCAATGGAAGGACACCGCACATCGGCTCACCATCGATCTGCTCCGAGAGATAGATCATGCCTCCACATTCCGCCAACATACGCTTCCCTTCCTCTGCATATTGCCTTACGGACTCACGTATCGGCAGATTCGCGGCCAACTCACGTGCATAAAGCTCGGGATATCCTCCCGGAAGATAGACCAGATCGGCTTCCGGGATGCAGGCATCACGCAAAGGGGAGAAGTAGATTATCTCTCCACCGAATGCCGCGATATTGGCAGGATAGATGAAGTTGAACGCCTCATCCCTGGCAACCGCCACCCTGCATCCATTCATGGGAGGGACAATAGCGGGGAGAGCGCGGGGCGCCATAACCGTCTCCTCCAGGAGAGCCGCCACATCGACATTACGCTCCACTTCATCGGCAGCGAGATCGACAAACCGAGCCATCTCCTCCGATGAACCGAGAGTCAGGCCAAGATGGCGTGAGGGAATCCGCAATCCATCATTGCGTCCGACATATCCGAGCTGTCTCACACCAGTGGCGCGGCACGCCTCCAGGAGATACCGGTAATGGTTGGCTGAAGCCACCCTGTTGAAAATGACGCCCGCCACCCTGATCCCGGGATCGAAGCGGGTGAATCCAAAGATCGTGGCAGCCACCGAAAAAGCGGCCGAAGCAGCATCGATCAAAAGCACCACCGGGATGTCGAGAAGCCGGGCCACATCGGCCGGACTCCCCTTCATGCGGTCGAAACCATCGAACATCCCCATAGCCCCTTCCACAATGCCCACCTCCTGATGAACGGAACAGGAGTCGAAAAGATTGCGCACATGCCCCCCTGAAGCCATAAAGAGGTCGAGATTTATTGAGTCGCGCCCTGTGGCCACACAGTGATACAGGGTGTCGATATAATCCGGGCCACATTTGAACGGCTGCACAGCCACACCATTGCGCGCGAAAGACCTCATGAGTCCGAGCGACAAAGTTGTCTTGCCGCTCCCTGACGAGGCCGCGGCTATAAGGAATGCATTCTTCATTTTTCACTTCTGCTTAAGATCCTACCATTGTCGGCTATCAACACTGCCTCCAGCGCCCCGGGATAGATGGCAGCGCAATGACGGCGGCACATAGAGACGATGGCATTGAAAAACCTCGGCGCATCCTCACTGCTGAGAATGTCAGGGAGCTCACGGGCAAGATTCAGACCCTCTATGGCCTCGCGGGCGTCTGCTGAGCATCCGCAGTCATCAGCCACCTCCTTAAGGAAATCCTTGTCGAGCGAGACCTTATGACTGTGGGTGTCCATATGTCCCTGCGCGAGCTTCACGGCCTTCCCGAGCATCAGACCTATCGTGAGCCGCTTCACGCCACATTCACGTGCCACCTCCATGGTGTCGGCGACGGCATTGCCGTAATGTATGAACGCCTGCTGAGGCAAGTCAGGATAAAGACTTCTCATGAACTTCTCGCTCTTACCCCCTGAATTGACAACAATCCTATGGCACCGCAAAGCGACAGCCACGCCAATCTCGCGCCTTATGGATTCGACGAACGCCTCATGAGAGAATGGTCTGACAATCCCAGTGGTGCCAATGATTGAAACGCCACCCACGATCCCTACGCGGGGATTGAAAGTACGCGCGGCAAGTTGCTCCCCGTCCTCCAGAGAGACAGTCACCTCAAGACCACCCTGATAAAGAGCGGAGAGTTCGGAGGAGATCATGCGTCGTGGCACAGGATTGATGGCCGGTTCTCCGGGATCAAGTCCCAGACCGGGAAGAGTCACCTGCCGATACCCTCACCCCCATAAAACCGGATGCCGGTGCCGGCAGCATAAGCCACAGTGACGCTGATACGGCTCCGGTGGGTGACGTCGGGATCATCTCCGGCGTCCTTTATGACAGACGCCGTGGCCTTGCCGGGCAACACCTCCACACCCTCCACATCCATCCGCATCGTCTCTCCCTCCGGAATCCGGAAAGAGACCTCCTTCAGGATCTCTCCGGTAAGCAACGCCCACAGGGCAGCCTTAGCGGCGGCCGTGGCACACGAACCGGTTGTGAAGCCGATATGGAGGGTATAAAACTCCGGGAGCACACGTTCCACTTCGCGGCGCAGACCATATTCCCCGTCGACCGTTATGAAACTCTCCGGCAACGGGGGACGTCTCACCACATAGACGCGCACGCCATGACGCCTCGCGGCCTCAATCTTCGCGGGGAAACCACCGGAGACACCACTCTCCTTGGTAATCACTGCGTCGGGACATATCTTCTCCAGAAGACTGTCGAGATCATCCTCCCCATAATATACGAGACGCGACTCAGGAAATCCCGCCTCTGCGGCCAAGGCAAGCGATTCCTCACGATTGAGGATGCGGAAATACGTGTCATGATGTTTCCAGAATGGATGAAGCGCCGCGATTGTCTGCACGCCTGTAAGGGCCAGGAGACTCTCCGTGCCATCTTCCTTCATGCGGCAGACAGCATCAGCATAACCGGCACACCACACCATATCATCGCCCGCAACATCCGGATAACGGCGTTCGAGCCTTACCACCGGGATGCCAAGCCGTGCAGCCACAGAGGCTACAGTGGCATGAAGGGTACGGGCAAACGGATGAGCCGCGTCAACAATGAGCCGTATGCCATGAACAAGGCAAAAATCCTCCATGGAAGTTCCATCCATGCCCCCGGTGACGTGTGTGCCATGACCGCATTCCACCTGCCGGCCCTCGCCGCGCGTGGAATAGAAATAATGGCCGCTCCCTTCATCGAGGGTCTTTATCGCCAGACGTCCCTCCGTCGTGCCTCCGAATACGAGTATCATTTCCTGAAAAGATGCTTGAAGCCATCATTGTAAAGACACGACAGCCCCTCGCGGTTGCCGATAGCGTCACCCACGACCAGAAGGGTCGTCAGAGTGAGATGATTATCGTGCACAATCTTAGCGAGATCCTTCAAGACTCCGCGATAGATCCTCTCCTCCTTCCAGGTGAGCTTATAGCATGCAGCCACAGGTGTGTCGGGAGGATAAGCCATAAGGAGTTGCCTCTGCACGTCATCGACGATTCCGGCACTGAGATATATGCACATGGTGCTTTGCGAGGCCGCGAGCCTGTGGAGCTGTTCCTTCTCCGGCATCGGGGTACGCCCCTCCCCCCGCGTCAGGATGATGGTCTGGACCTTCTCAGGAATCGTGAACTGCGAACGGAGTGCCGCCGCGGCCGCCTGAAACGAGGAGATACCCGGAGTGATATGATAAGACATGCCATAGCGGTCGAAAAACGCCATCTGTTCCTGGATCGCGCCGTAAATACAGGGATCACCCGTATGCAGACGCACCACCAGACACCCGCGGTCGTAGAACTCCTTCATCAGCCCGAACTGCTCCTCAAGATTCATAGAAGCCGAACTTCTCACCACACAACCGGGTTTGGCATAATAAGTGAGCTCCTTCGGCACGAGACTTCCGGCGTATAGAATCAGATCGGCCCGCTCGAGAAAACGCTTCCCGCGCACCGACACGAGTTCAGGATCCCCGGGCCCGGCACCGACAATCTCGATATGTCCGCCGCGCAACGCACCCCTGTCCATCGCCACGGCGAAAGTAAAGTCGGCACCCTCCTTCAGTTTCCCCTTCTGTTTCTCCAACACAAGATGGCCGCCATGAGAAGCCTTGATCGCGCAACTTTCAGCCACTCCGGCCACTCCCGTCACCTCAAGCACCTTCTCCGACGGGTTCGGCACCTCTATTCCTTTAAGCTCCTCAGGAGTATAGATATTGCATTCGCGTACATTTTTCCACTTGGCAAGACTCGCCACGACAGCCTCATCCTTTTTAAGATCAATGGTGGCCACGCTCCTCACCGACAGAGGGCTCAACCGGTGTGCGGTCATCACCTCTCCGATATAGTCGGCCACACCTTCGGGATCGCAGTCATGGCGGCAACCGACGCCAAGATCGAGCACCATAGGACGGTAATAGACCACGGGCACGTCTAACTGATAAATGTATGGCGTGACAGCCAGTACCAGATTCAGGCCTTCCGTATCATCGTGCCCTTTGACCAGCCTCACATTAGACGGGATCGAGCCTTCGAGGCTATCAGTACCCTTGTCGCGGACATCAAGAAGCAGACCGACAGGCTCGCCATTAACCAGCGAGGCAATCGCACGGTTCATCTCCGCACGGGTGCATTCCGTATTCCACCCATATATGGCTGCCAATGTGTCGAGAGCCCATAGCCCGGCATTGTCACTCTGCGTGGTAACCACGGGGTTGGCTCCGAGGATACGGGCAATCTCCCGGCAAAGGAGGTTGGCGCCCCCTACGTGTCCGGACAGGACAGAGATCACATTACGCCCCGCACTGTCGACACAGACCACAGCGGGATCCGTGTATTTGTCATGTATATGGGGGGCGATCATGCGTACGCACACCCCGAGGGCACCGATGAAGATCACCGCGTCGCATTCCTGCAGACGCGAGGCATCGAAATCCTTGTAAGGAGTTTTGCGGGCCCCTTCAAGGTCTGCCATAATCCTATCGGCCATCATCTCTCCGGCATCGTTAAGGTATATTATCTGTTTCATAAGCGGATATTCCTGTTATCGCGAGATTATCACAAGTCTTTATTCAAAACAAAGCCTTCATTATCGTTATCGGATTGTGGGCGTCGAGCCGCATGGTGTGAACCGCGTCGATTCTCCCGCCGAGCCTACGCACTGTTTCCATGAAGGTGACACTGCTGTCATCGGTCACGGAGTTAAACACCACCGTGCCACCGTGCCGCAGACGAGAGTGAATCCTTTCAAGCATCTCAGGCAGCCTTCCGCCGTGCCCCCCGATGAAGACAGCATCAGGGGCAGGATAACGAGAAAGGTCACACTCCATGAAGTCGCCGATCACCCCCTCTATTCCCGGCACGCCGAATTTCCGGCAGTTGCTCACAAGAAGTCCCCGCGATTCCTCCCTGCGCTCGAAAGCCACGACAGAGAGAGACGGGAAGCGCAAGCGCGCCTCTATCGACACCGAGCCGGTGCAGAAACCGACATCCCACATAACCTTTTTTCCCGGGAGATCGAGCATGGAAAGCGAGAGCAACCGCACAGGCATCTTGGTTATCATGTTGCCTCGTCCGTCAAGATGATGGAACTCAGACTCCGGTATGCCGAAATATCTGTGGCGGAGGCGCGTCATCTGCAATATCACGCAGTTGGGAGCTGCAAACCGGGTCCGCGCAGCCTCCTGCAAAGGGAGTGAGACAACTTTCTCCGACTCATTGCCGAGACACTCGCCCACATGCATGACATAATTATCATAGCCATATTCAAGAAGCCGACACGCTATGGCAGCAGGATCTTTCCTATGGTCAGTCAGCACTCCTATCAAGGGACGGTCTTCCATAAGTGCAGAGTCGAGTCCGCCCCAGGGACGCCCCGTGACGGAGACATGGGTCATTCCGGCGTAAGGGAGGAGAAGCCGATGGGCCAGAAGCTGCAGTGAATTGAAGGCAGGATAAACTTTCATGTCCACGCCAGGAAATTCCCTGCGGAGCGTGGCGGCGAATCCATAGAAAAGAGGATCGCCAGAGGCAAACACAACGACCTCCCGGAAAGGGAGATATCGCCTGAAGACCTCATCGAGGGGCACCGTCACGTCAATCCATAACGCATCCTGAGGGAGAAGCCCCTCCACGATGGCATGATGACGCCTTCCTCCTGAAAAGACCTTTCCATTCACGATAGCTTCCATGACTTCCGGGGGGAAGAACTGTTGGCGGCTGTCAGACAGGCCTATGACCGTGAATTTCCTCTCACACATCTCTTCCCGGAATAAGAAGCCTGGCATCGGGCCAGCAGAGTATAGAGTTTACCAGAGTAGCGGCGAGATTACTTCCCCCTTTACGACCCTCCACAATGATTTTGGGTATCGAACGGAAAGTTTTCACCATATGCTTACTCTCGCACACATGCACAAAACCTACAGGCGCAGCCACTATGCCGCATGGGCAGGCCTTGTTGAGACGTATAAGCGAGCAAAGCTCCATAAGTGCAGTCGGAGCGTTGCCGAATACATAGAGGGCATCCGGATGCTCGGCCACTGCCAGACGTATGCCGGCCTGCGTGCGCGTGATTCCCTTCTCTCGCGCCATATCAGCGACGGCAGGGGCATTGAGATAGCATTTCACCTCTATTCCAAGACGTTGCAGAGCGCCTTTTCTTATTCCGGAGGCAGCCATGGTCACATCGGTCACTATGGTGCGCACACCCCCTTCCGTAAGCGCGGTATAGATACGCTCCACAGCATCGGGATCAACCTTGACAATATTCTCCATGTCGAAGTCGGCTGTGGTGTGGATTGCATGGAGCATCGGCCATTTCACCCCAACAGGCACCGACGGATCGGCCATCTCCTTCTCGATGGTGCGGAAACTCTCTATCATTATAGTCTGACCGGGAGCGTGATCTCCGACATTGTCGGGGGTATAGTATCCACGAGGAGTTATCATCTTTCCTCTCCAGTTATATGATTTCGAATTACCGATAAGCACGACAGTGAACATGTCCACCTCCTCGGGATCAAACTCCTCGAGGGTGGTGACTTTCATGACCTCCCCGTCGCGGCCTGCATGACGGACATATCCCACAGGAGTGTCATGTCTTCTGACACCCATGAAAATCTCCTTGAGCCTGTGGAGCTGCCAATAACGTCCGGAGCTCTTAGGATTGTAGACTGCCGTCACGAAGTCGGCGTCGGCAGCGGCCTTTATGCGCCTCTCTATGAGACTCCAGGGAGTCATGAGATCGCTAAGGGAGACAACACAGAAATCATGGCCTACGGGCGCACCAAGAATCGAAGCGGCCTTCTGGAAGGCACTTATTCCCGGCACGATCTCGACCTCCACGTCAGAACCGCGCTCCCGCAACATCTCATAAACGAGAGGGGCCATGCCATAGATGCCGGAATCGCCCGAACTAACGACGCACACATCACGTCCGGCCCCGGCTATCTCGAACGCCTTCTCAATGCGATCCCTCTCCTGCCGCATGCCATTCTCCACAATCTCAGCCCCTTCCCTCAGAAGGGGTTTTATAAATGGGACATAGAACTTATATCCCACCACCGCGTCGGCCTCCCTGAGCACCTCAACAGCGCGGGAAGTCATATCGGCCAGATCTCCGGGCCCAATCCCAATCACCGTTATCTTATTTCCCATGATTTCTTTTTTCTAAAGATGTTATACAATGCATAACCGGATATTATCCTGATGAGACATATCCGGCTCAGGCATCATGCTTCCGTTTGTTGAACAACACCCACATCACTACCGGAGCGCCGACAAGGGCTGTCACGGAATTGACGGGCAACGCCCCCTCGAACCCGGGCATCCTTGCTATCAGGTTGCAGAGCAGAGCCAACGAGGCACCTCCAAGCAGGGATGCAGGAAGGATGGTGGCGTGGTTGGACGTATGGAAAAGTCCGCGACATATGTGGGGCACCGCGAGACCGAGGAACACCACCGGTCCGCAGTAAGCCGTCACGACAGCCACAAGCACACCCGAACATCCGATCACGAGCAGACGCGCTCGCTTTATGTTTAGTCCGAGATTCTGGGCATACGAATCGCCGAGCAGGAGAAGATTGAGCGTCTTTATCAACAGGAACGCCGTAGGGAGCAGGATGAGCATGAGGATGATGAACACCGAAGTCTGCCCTCCCGAGACACGGGAGAAACTTCCGAGTCCCCATATCACGTAGGCCCTGATATCCTCCTCGGCACTGAAGAACTTAAGCACGCCGATGATGGCGTTGGCAATATAGCCTATCATCACGCCCATGATCAACAGCGTGACGTTGCCCCTCACTTTCTGCGCCACGAAAGCGATGAGGGCCATTATCAGCAAGGATCCCACTATGGCCGACACCGTGATAGTCACCTCACCGATCACCCCGAGCTTGCTCAAGGCCACTCCCCCGATACTTCCGGAGAGGAGCACCACGCAGGCCACTCCAAGACTGGCGCCGGAACTTATGCCGAGCACCGACGGGCCAGCCAGAGGATTGCGGAACACAGTCTGCATCAGCAGACCGCTCACAGCGAGCCCCGCTCCAGCCATAGCAGCCGTCAGAGACTGCGGAAGCCTCGACTTAAGGACTATGTTAGTCCAGATCGCGTTGTCACGGTCTGTGCCGAGAAGGATGTCGATGATACTCTCGAAGGGGATGCTGACAGAACCCAGAAGAAGGTTCAGGATGAAGAACCCGACGATTGAAAATCCGAGCGCGATCATCATCGCTATGGTTCTGCCCCGGTTCATTTCAGAAGATGGTAATAACCCGGCGTATGATCAGGAAGGATGTCGGGATGGAACACGTGGATGAAATCGGCGAGCACGACCTCCGGCTCGACCGGCATTTTCTCATAGAAGGGCACCTCCTTCATGTTGCAATAGATAACCCCACGTTTTTTCCAGGCATCGAAATCCGTATAGCGCTCATCCTGAGCCTTCAATACATCATAACCGTAGTTGCCGTCGTAGCTGTTGACAATACGCCAGTAGTATGCGTGAGCCGCGTTGTCATAGACCGTCTCGTAGTCGAGTGTCACCCCACCCGATTCCTGATTGTCTTTCAGGAAATAGTCGCCACCGGCATCACGGAAAAGTTGGGCAAGGAAGCTCTTCCCTCCGACGGCATACCAATTTCCTCCGCGCATCTCCCCGCTGAAAACTGTAGGGCGCAGCTTCACCGTGTCGACCATAGCTTTCAGGGTGTTGTAACGTTGCTCTATGCCGGCGAACTCGCGGTTTGCCTCGGCAGACTTCCCCGTGAGCAGTCCTATCACCTTTATCCATTCCGCCTGGCCAAGAGGAGTCAGCTCCTTATAGCCGAGATGAGGAATCATCGGAATGTCGACATTGCGTATGGCGTCATATCCTCCACGCTTGAAAGGGGATATGAATATCACATCGGGGTTTATGGCCATTATCACCTCATTGTCGAAATTCCCCTCGATACCGATCTTATGGGTCTTACCATCCATGAGCTGGCGATTCATCTTCTCATTATGAAGATGGCGTGTGCTGGTAATCCCCACGACTTTCTCCGGAATGTCGAGCTTAAGGAAATTTGAAAGCTGGAGCGACGTCATGCAGATGGCTGATTCTATGGGAATGTCAACGCGTGTGTATCCCTGAGGAATCGCACCGGAATAATCTTTAGGAGTCAAGGCAAAAAGAAACTTCTCCGCCTCACGATTCTCCGGATCGTTTATGTCGAGGAGTGTCATGCCGTCCTTATACTCCACCCTGAAGCCTTTGGCGTATGAAGGCCTCACCATCGATATCGTGTCGCCGGCAGCCTGGACATTGTCTTCCCGGCCCGATGAAGTGTGCCGAGCGCCGCACGCCGTCATGGTCAAAGCGACAACACACCATAGCATTTTTCTCATTATCATCATGATTTTTCAGTTATTCAGGTATGTAAATTATCTCTCCATCCTCAAGCTGATAGGCAGTTCCGACACGTCGCCCCCGGTTGCCGGATGAAGGGTTGTTTTCCTCATCAGGAGTATATTTTGTCACCTTGCCTCCCACCTTCGTGACGATCTCCATGTTGTCGGCACCCGGATTCTTCACTATCGTGAAATCTTCGTCCGAGAAGATCTCCCCCATATTGAAATGTGACACCAGGGCCACCATGAGCGCCACCGCGAACACCATGGCCACGTCAAAGAGATTGGTGAGCATCGAGAGGGGATCGTCATCCTCCTCATGATCAAGTATGGGATTACGGTTCATATTTCAATCAGTTTGTGATAAAGATACTCCAGGTCATTGAACGACCTCGCATAAAAACGGCGTCTCACCTGCAGGGTGGCCAGCCCAATCGCGGCAACAGCCATACCCACCACGGTAGTGGCGAAAGCCACCTGCATATTATAGGCCATCGAAGTGATATCTCCGGCCGCGAGCCCAACCAAAGCGGGCCCCATAGGTATGAGGGTGCCCATAAGTCCGAGCATGGGGCCGAACTTTATAAGAGTCCTGTTGGCCGACAGCTTCTTCTGCACGTCGATCTGGAAATCAGCGAGCACATGATCACAATAATCCCTGTCGGCGCGATGGGCAACCATGTCGCGGAAAGACCTCACCACAATACAATCTTCAAGGCCATTAAGATCAGCACCGGTCAAATCCAGTACTCCCTCGGAATACGAGCGTACCATACCGGCGAACGCGGCCGCCACACGCCTCTGCCTACGCCAGACCGAATAAAACCCCGCCAAGAGAATGAAGGCCCTGACAAGAAGCCAGACCAAGAGCAGCACAACCGGAAGCAACAGGCCATTGGAGACAATGAACAACACATCAGAGATTTCTTTCATACCATTCCATAGCTTATGACACAGATTGTCGAGGTAAGAATAATGAGTTGATAAAGTATCGATCCGTCAGCCCCTAAACGACGGGCCACAAATAAAGATGCCGCCAGCGAAAGCGAGACAATCAGACCGACACCTATCCCGATAATCCCGAAACCTATCCCCGGCAACGCCCTAATCGCTGAAAGAGAGAAATAAACAATCGCCACCGCCACCATAAATCCGGGATAAAATCCGAGAATCCTCCTTATGAAGCCATCTGAGAAAAGATATGCCCCCATGACCGCCATATCAACAAACCCGCAGACGGCCATATTTCCCACACTTAACGCTGTCAGTATCTCCGCACGCGGCATCCCGCTGACCACAACTACGGCCATACAGGCACCCACGCCCCACAACAAACACCAGACGGCCACGGCCTTTACCGACATAAAGGATAGCTTTATTACGTCGGCGACCGATGCCGCCACACAAAGAAGAATCATCAGCGCGATCATTTTTTTCTCCTCCCCCTTATCATGAATGAAACCACAATGACAAGCAACACGGAGCCCAAAACCACCACGGCAATAAGCCACGATGTTGAATCCGTGGTAATCGGGTGCAAAAGGTCATGGTTCTCCTCCTTCAGGATCCTGCTTCCTCTGGCGTAGTCCGTAGCCTTGGCGATTTCGCCGTCATATCGGGCAGCGGTCTCCTTGTCAAGTCTTGAGGACACAAACTCCTGAAGTTTCCTGTTAGCACACACGAATTCCGTGCATGGCGCCCCAAACCGCTCCGTGACACTGGCGTGCAATTGAGCTGTATTCCTCAATTGACCGTCGGAGGCCTTCCAATAACCCTTGCGGGCACTTTCAAGCATCGTGGCAGTCAACTCCTGAAGCGCGGCAGGATTGACCCTACAGAAATATTCTTCTACGCCGAGGCCGTTCACATCCATGACATACATGTCATAGAGTTCATCGTAAATGTTCTCAGGAAGGACACTCTGTCGAGTGGCACTCCATCCGAATATATTCCTGAATATCTCGCCAAACATCTGCGCCGTGGTGGCGTCACCCTTCATACGCTCGGCTATGAAGACGGGATTGAGTATCGTGGCCCGCGTTTCCACGGCCACGGCTTCCTTGGTGTCCTGAAGACGCGGCAGCCAGGAGTTTCGATAGTCGGCCATCACTGCGTCGGGTTCCTTGCCGTTGATCGCTGTGGAGGCGAGCGAGAGCGCACCCGTGAATTCATACACGTGGTCGAGGGATATAGGGCCCCATGTATTGCTCTGGCGAGGCTGCACAATGACATCAGTGCCCGTTATGGCAGCTCCGAAAAGCTTACGATCCATCGTCCCCCAGTTTTCCTCATCGCCATAGATGGCGCACATGTTGTTGAGATATCCGTCAACGAGTTCCTTAGCGTCATCCCATTCCCCGGAGTTCTCAGTGAAGCGCAGCATTCCGGTACTGTAGCCTGAATTGACAGGACCAAACACCCTCATTGTCGATAATTCCCTGGCCCGTTTGGGCGATTCACCCTTGTCGACAAGTTCCTTCTCCTGAACGCGGGTTCCCTCCGCCACATAGTTAGGATATATGTCGTCGGTGGCATCCGAAGCGAGCTTCACGGCATCGGTGAGCATTCTCAGACGCGAAGAAGCGATGTCGCGAAGCTGTCCGGAGACCTGAACAAGGATATTGACACGGGGACGCCCTAACTCAGCCGAGGGCGTAAGCTTAAGATCCATCACGCGACCCTGGTCATCTCGCACAGGTTCCACCCCGAGCATACGGAGTGCCTGGGCCACTGTGGCACCCTGCGATGATATGAATTCCCCGGCCCAGAAGGTGTAGCTCACCTTACGTGGATATTCTCCGTGAGCGGCAAGATAGTTGCGAAGGGTCTGTTCGGCGAGGTTCACACCGTCAGTCCAGGCCTTCTTTCCAGGAGTTGCCTCCGCGTTAATGCTATACATACTGCGCCCCATGGGGAGCACATTAGGATTGAGCACCGGATCACCACCCGGCGCCGGACGCACAGGCACACCCGAGAGGGCCCCGGTCATGGCGTCGATCTCGGCCCCGGCCGACTCCGTCAGCAACCTTCGGTATTCGAGGGCCTCCAAGCTTGCCGAATCGCCAGGCAAGCCGGACAGCACCCTCTCCACATCGCGTTTCGCGGCCGGAAGATAATGATGGGAGACATACATGAAATCCTGCAGCGACTCCTTGTTGATCTTCCCCTTCCCGTAATCGGCCTTGGCCCGGGCATAGGCAAGCTTGTCGGCACATATGGCCAAAACGCTGGTGGTCATGTCGCGTCGGCTATAAGGCTCTCCCATGACATAATAGGCACCTGTGATCTTTTCGTTGCAGAGTTCCTCAACAAAGGAGTCGGTCTTTTTCAACTCATCTTCGCTGTAGGTGCCTCCGGCCGCGGAGTCAAGACCGAGGTCGCGATGGAGTCCGAGCTGAATGATCCTCTTTTTGAGACCCGGGGTATTGCGACGGGAATCGGCTATGGCATCATGCAACTCCTCGATAAGGGAGGAATATTTCTGTCGCAGTCCACTCTCCACATATGGAGGGGTGAGATGAGTGACAAGCACCGCATGACTACGGCGTTTGGCTATGACAGCCTCACCGACATTGCCTGTGGTATAGAAATAGAAATGCGGACGGTTGCCTACGAGCACCTCCGCCCAGTCAGCCTGCGAGACCCCGGCGTTCTTGCCGGGTGTGAACTCGAGGTTGCCGTGGGTGCCGAAATGTATCAGAGCATCAGCATCGAACTCCTTCTGCATGAAGAGATAAGGGGCTATGTAGGAATGGGGCGGGACAACCTCGGCACCATGCACGAGCTTGAAGTCATCGTCGCCCAAAGCCGGGCGCGGCTGGGGAAACAGCAGGATGTTGCCATACCGTAACCCTGCAATGGCAAGACTGTCGCCACGCACGAGCAGATTGCCGGGAGCCTTGCCGTAGCGGTTCTCCACCTCCGCGTGTTTTGCGGGGAGCAGCACCTCACGAACCCACCCCAGGTATTCATCCTTGTCTATCCATATAGGATGGCATTCGTCCATGAACTTCTCCTGTGCCGCGGGAGCGTATGAACCCATGACACTTCCCTGCTCCATAACCTCTCTTCCGAACTCTCCGACTGTCTGCGGGAGTCCGCTCACGTCGTATCCCTCATCTCTGAGGCGCTTCAGGAAATTATATAGCGAGGGTACCACCTCCATGCCGGAAGCGAGGAGCGCGTCTTTGCCGGGACTCTTGAAATAACCTATCGCCACTTTTTTCTCTGAATTGGGTTTGTCGCGGAGGCTCATGAATCGTCCGAACTGTTCCATGAACGCATTCACCCTCTCGGGCTCGGGCGTATGCAGAAGGAAGCCTTTATCACCGGGGTTCTGGGTGGAGATGCAAAGCGGGGTCATTCCTCCGTCGATCTCGGGCACCACGATCCTTGCATTGAGTGTCCCTCCGGACAGGGGTTTGTTGACATCAAGCCAGTCCTCCCGCGGTTGCACGAGCGGGAATGGCATGAAGAGCGGGATGCGCCGATTATATGCCCAGTCGATCAGTGTGTCGTTGCCCAGACGCCCCATCGGGAGATAGATAATGGCTGCGGGATCGACCTCCCTTATCATTTTCGCCCGTTTCCTGCCGGAGGCTGTAATCGGATATACATTGTAGCCGTCGTGAGTCAGGCGCGACACAAGAGTGTCGATATGGGCGCGGTTGTTCTCCACCGGGAAACTCACGCCCGCTATGAAGGCCACGCGCTTACCCCCCGGATTATATATCCCGGTTTTCTCAAGATAACCGGTCAGGCTGTCGGCGCTGGCGAAGTATTTTCCGGCCTCGAGATGATAGAACATGCCTGAGGGGAGCGCCACGGGTTTAGCATAGTCGTTGCCGCCGATAAGGCGGGGAGTGGCGATGCTCCTTACATATCGGAGCATATTGCGGTAGTTCTCCCCACAAGGATTTGAGAAATATTCCTGAAGTGTGGCGCACTGCGCCGAATCAAGGTTGTGGGTCACCATAAAACTGAAGTTGCGCAATGTGTTGGTGAACACAGGCACTCCCTTCTCCGCGGCCCTGGAAAGCGATTGCAGCTGCAGCGAGTCAAGATAAAGCCCGCGGCCATATATGAGCACGGCGTCATATTTACCGAAATCACGTGCCTTTTCCATGCTCTCACACACCACTTTGATGTGGCGGCTGTCGTTGTTGAGCACGATCTCGGCCTCCTGTGCCGGCAATGGGTTGACGACAAGGATTCTCGTAGGCCTCAGCCATAGGTTGTAGACCACGTACAGGCACAGGCCCGAAAGAATTACGGCTCCCGCGATTATCGCAGCTCTCCTGACTCCTGACATCGATTGACGGTTTTTACTTTTACAGATTTTCTTTGATATATGATGCTTTCATGCCCGCGGCATCAAGAACAGGAGCATTGAAGGCTTCCTTTATATGGTCGATATATATATCCTGAATGCCGGGAATCTGGCCGAGGCCTTCAATCACAGTTCTCACCGAGAAACCCTCCTTCTCCAGCTCTCCGCGCCATTCACCGTCGATATCATTGCGGGCATGGTCGCCAGCCACAAACATAAAGGGCACGAGGGTGACTTTCTTTGCCTTTTCCTGCCTGAGCCGGGTCAGGACTGTATCATAGGTGGGATAGCCCTCGACTGTGGCCACATGAATATAGGGGGCTCCGGCCGCAGTAAACATGTAGTCGATCTGGGAATACATGGCGTTGGCCGGCGTTGAGGTGCCATGTCCGATGAAAACCAATGACTGACCTTTCGCAGGCCCGGTGGCATATCTCTCCTTGAGCACCGATACGACACGCTCGCAGTCGGCCACGGAATAGAGCAACGGGCGTCCGACCCTTATTTCGGAGAAAAATGGCGCCATAAGCCCCGCCTCCTGGCGGAGCACCTCGGCCTCGATGCCGTCGATCACATTCGTGCCCTGTACCACGACATGAGTATATCCGTCGGCTGCGAGACGCAACAGCGCCTGACGGGGAGTCGGCTTGTCGATACCTCTCTTTTTTAGCCGGTTTATTATTATCCTTGAGGTGTAGGCCTCCACAACTTTTACATCTGGGAAAACCTTCTGTACCTTCTCATTGATAGCGTCGATTGTGGCGGCACGCGTATCATCGAACGTGGTGCCGAAATGCACCATCAGGATGGCAGTCCTCTCATGCCCCCCTTTACCGAAAGCATTCATATTGAGCACACAGCTGAAACACAGCGCTATTATTAAATACACCTTATTCCTCATAATTACAGGTATGTCTCCCGGAGCAAGCGTCAACCCCGGGAGACAAATATAAAAAGAATACAATAAGATCCGTTCACTTTACATTTTCCACTACTCTGATCTGCTCGAAGTAATAGCCAGCGGCCATAGTAGCTCCGAGCGAGGTTTGGCCGGTCGTCGCATCGTAGATATAGATCTGCGGATTCCGGTCCTGTGCGTCAACGCCTATATAAGCTTTGTGATTGACATAGGCCATGCGCGAGGAGAAGCGTCCGCTGCTATATGCGAGACGCTGGCCATTGTATGAGACAGGCGTGCTGGTCTTAGACACCACATCGATAACAGTATAATAATGGCTAAAAGCATCGATTCCGGTGCCCTGCTGGTCATCGCGGGCATAGGCCATAACCTTGTTGCCGCCCAAATATTCCACGGAAAGAAGCTTCCCCTGATGGGGATATCCGTTATAGTCAGGGTCGAATGCCGTGGAACCTGCCGGTATCTTCAGGAGATAGCTTTTCTCACCCTCGGGAGTATCACCATAGCAAGCAAGATATAGGTCATTGTTTTCAGTTATGAAAGTCGCTTTCTGAAGGAGCTCCCCATAAGCAGATCCAACCATCTCGCAATCGAGGCCACAGGGAGTGGTTGACTCCACCGCCATTGTGTTGGGATTGATGACGGCGGTATAGAAAGGAGTGGTGCGGGTGTTTTTCCCTCCGGCAACCTTCCCTTTTCCATAATAGAAATAAAACAGATGGTTGTCTGATTTTCTATAAGTAAGGATTCCAGAGGTCGTGAACACGTTTGCATTTGGCGGCAGAGGGATATCCGCAGTGCCCTCTGAAATAATACTCATATCGGAAACATTAAGTTTTGTCCAGAGAATCGACTTGGTGTCGCCGCTTGCCGCCATTATCAGGAGGGTATTGTCGTCAAGCCAGGCGTGGGTGTATTTCCTGCACGCATATGTGTTTGTCTTGAATCTACGCTCGGCCACTACAGTGATCTTATTATCCTTAATGACGTATTTGCTGAAACGATCGCCCGATACAGGCACCTGATAATAATACGCACCTTTCAGTATAGTCTCAAGTGAAAGAGTGGCGTTCACTTCCGTACCGGTACCGACAAACGTGATTTCCGGCTGGTCAGCCTCAAGAGAGTTGACGCTTCTCACAAGGGTCTGCACATCACGTCCCATGCCGCCGTGGCGGTCAAGAGCCACCCAGAGATCGAAATGGTAATCTTCCACGAGTGTTGGATCGTCGGGAATCTCGGGTTTATCGTCATCGGAGCAACCTGTAATGCCGAAAGCGACAAACAGGGCCATGAACGACATAAAGAGGAATTTCATCTTTTTCATTGCATGAATTATTAAAAATTTTTTAATCAGTCGATAAATATTCTGAACTTGGCTGCGAACGAGCGTCCCGGTTTCTGTAGCATATAGTTGTCGTAGGCAAGCCGGTCGAAAAGATTGTTGCATTCGAACGAGATATTGTATCGGTCGCTTTTCCAGGAATAAGAAAGTGAGAGATCAATGAGATTCTGCGTAGGTATCCTTGCCTTTGACGAGGCCGCGCCATATGCTTCCCAGTTGAGGTAATACCAATGAATATACTGATATGCGGCCCCGACTCTCAGACGGTCGGTGGCAGTGACAAGATGGCGGAAAGTATAGGCCGCCTCCGCGTTGCCAAACATCCATGGACGGTTGGGGACACGGTTCTTATATGTGGCGGAGGGATTGCCGTCGGTCTTGTATTTACGGAGGTTCCTCGCGTCGTTCCAGCTGCCGTTGACAGTGAGCTGCAGGCGGCTGTCCCAGAAATATGATACCTCAAAGTCAAGCCCCTTGATGTCGATGGCAGGCTCGTTGACATACTGCATCATGCCCTCGCGCTCCGACACGGTGGCGCGGATATAGTTCTGCACATGGCGTATGAATCCGTTGGCCTCATAGCTGAGCTGGTTCCCGTCGCCCCAGAACAGCGTACCGAAGGCCCCTAAGTTGTAGTTGTTGCTGGTCTCCGGATTAAGGGCGAGATTGGCATAGACTGTCGTGCCGTTGCCGAGAAGCTCCCGCGAGAGGGGGAGTCGTACACTATGTTCGTAAGATCCTTTGACAGCAAAGATGTCGGAGAAGGAATATCGGCTACCCGCACCGCCCCCCCAGTAGCTCTTTGTGGCATGAGGGTCGATCTTGTCTGAGCCGGTTATAGTGAAATCGTCTTTTTGTCCTATTGAAAGGGAATTGATATAATTCTTAACAAAATATGACGTCTGCCACCGCTGGTCGAAGAAATTCTGGGAATATGTGAACGATGCGATATGTTTGCCTACCACATCGTTTGATGGCTCAAAAAGACTGTCGGCATCATCGTGGCGGTCATTGCCCCGGCGGTTGAACATATAATCGAGCGCGAAGACGTTATGCTCGTTGAGTTCATAGTCAACTCCGGCATTTACTACCGTGAGCGGCCTCTTGTAGACACGGATCGTGCGTGCCTTGTTATTGAGCTCGTTGCTGATGAAGGGAGCCAGGTTCCGTCCCATGAGTATTTCCGGAAAGCAGTGTCGACAGTCTCGCTGTGATCCCACGTGTGCGACAGGCTCAGGCGCGTGCCTACGTCTCCCCAGCGTTTGTTGTAGCGTGCGGATATGCCAAACGAGTGAGAATGCCTCGTGGCGTCGCCGTAGACCTTATTCTGCATGGCTCCGGTCTGAAGCTCCTTGTCAATCTTGTTGTATGACACTCCCACAAAAAATCGGTCGGCCCAGCTTACGTCGGTCACACCGGCCTCGACTTGGCCGAAGAGGGATAGATAATCATCATGAAAACGACGCCTGTCGGTGAATATGAACCTGTCGTCGCCCTCACTCCAGATCTCGACGCCCTTCATCTTATAGTCGTTTTTGGAATATTTCACACTGAACGTAGGCTGCACGGCTATGGCTGTGCCGGGAATGTAGTATTGCCCGGTGATATCTCCCGAATGCGTATGGAACGAACCTATGCCATAGGAGGCGTCGAGGAAATTCCGACGGTTTTTCTTGGTGACGATATTCACGGCGCCCCCGAGGGCGTCCGAACTGAGATATGACGGCACGACGCCCTTGTATAGCTCCACACGGTCAACAGTATTGAGGGGAACGTTGTCGAGGGTCAGTCCGGAGCCTTTAGTCTCAAGGGGCACGCCATCAATGAAATAGCGGATAGAGTTTCCCGACATTCCGTTGATTGTGAGATCGAATTCGGATCCCATCCCTCCCTCGCGCCTTACTTTCACCCCGGCTGTGCGGTCGATGATATCGTTGAGGGTGACCATTTTGTTGATATTCGGGGTTATCTCCACGGCGTTTACCGCGAAGGCTCCTTCCTCAAGTTTTTTCGCGGAACTTTTTCCATAGACATTCACACCCTGCAGAGCCACCGCATCCTCCTGAAGCACCAGATCCATCACAGTGTCTTTGGAGAGTGTGAGGGTGAACAGGAAGGGCTTATAGCCTGTGGCCGATACATTGCCCTCATATTTTCACTGCGGAAGAATGATGCTGTAGGAGCCGTCGGTATCGGCAGATGTGGCATATTTGGCCTTATCAAGGGATATGACCGCGAAAGGGACTGCCTCTCCCGAGGTGTCGGTCACCTTTCCTGACAGAGTGTATGATATATTGGCCGCCTGCATAAGCAGGTGGTTTATAAGGACCAGTAAGATAATTGAACTTCGCCTCATTACGGTTTGCCGATTATTTTAATTAAGGCTATATCACGCAGCAAACCGCATTCATTCCCCGAAAGCAGAGACGAACGGCTGTTTTGTGGTAATATAACCCGAAAACTACAAAACAATATGTTGTTGTGGCAGGTCTCCTGACTTATCCTCCCCCCGGCGCCTTCCCATCGGTAGAACCGACAGTGACATCAATGCCGAGAGGTCTTGTAGGAATTACAGTAGCGGGTCTGTTCCGGATTCTCACCGGATTCCCTATTAATCGCGTTGCCGCGAACCATAACGTAGCGCAAAATTACAAATAAATTTCGTATCGGCAAAAAATAAGTGCGATCAATATCTGCAGTTAATAATTTGAATTATCCCGGGAGGATAAACAGGCGCACAGGATAAAGACGGGGAGTTGGATAATGGTGGCAAAGGTTTTATTGAGACACACCGCGACTTACAGTCGCGGCACGGGAATGCCATCCGGCTGTAAATCCACGGGAAGGCATGGATAAACCTTTGGAATCAGGGTGATGGCGTTTAGTGAGATTAAATAACTGAATAAGAATCTAAAAATCACCTATAAGACGAATTAGATCAAGGCACAATCAGTTTATCTGACAATCATTCTTTGTCATTTATTCTGTCTTTGAGCCTCTTTAGTGCTTCTTCAGCAGAAATGATCATAGGCATACCATCCAAGTCTGCCACTACAACATTCTCACCAAGCTTCGCCTTGCGTTCAAACAATCTACGCTGGGCCTCATGAACCCCTTTTCTTATATTCTCGAAAAGAGTTATCTCTTCCTGTTCTGACATAATTTCTTGATTTTAGAAAATTTCGTGTAGTCAATAATTTCGCTTCTTTCGACTATAGGCTCCATTGAGCCGCTATTATCATAGAGCGACCAGCGATCAACAATCGGTATAAATATATCAAACAGGTTATTGATTCCGGCCCAATATCGCCGATGTATCACATCTTTTGGAATGCTGTGTCCGCCGGATGCCACACGGGTTGCCACGCGTTCTTCTGCCATTTCTGGAGAAGGAAGCCAGAAATAAAGAAGTATAACCCGATATCCTCTTTCTTTAGCGCGTAATATAAGATTTCTATATGATTTTGTTGCAAGCGTTGTTTCTATGGCAAAGGAATCTCTCTTGTTAAGGAGAATTTCTATGCGTTGCAACATTAGTCTTCCTGCCTCAACTGCCACTTCTTCGGGATTAAAAGGAGAAAGACCTTTGGCAATTTCATCCGCATTTACAAATTCTCGACATTTGAGAACCTCAGGAAGCACCAGCATGGAAGCCGTGGTTTTACCGGCGCCATTACATCCGGCTATGATATATAGAATCGGGTCATTCATTCTACTGTTTGGAGGGCATTTGTTTCGTTCTATTGCAAAATTAATAAAAAAATTTAATTCCCTGAATTATTATATTGTATTAAACAATAGTTGGTTAAATTTTGAATAGAAAAACGCGTTCCTTAAAAATCGGGGCATCTACAGTCATGGAATTTTTTGGGAACGCTCTACCACTCATTTATAAAAAATTTCTAAATATTCTCAAAAGAATCTATATCGACAAAGCCATTGTCATACACATCATTAAAGCAGAAAATGCCCACTCTGTCGCCCCAATAATGGCCCACGACAACTTATAAACGGAGCAGCCGGAATAAATGTGACCCGTCAAGGGCCAACCATCTTTCCATTCAACAGTGATAAATCAAGGGATTTATAAATCAAGCAAAAAGAAAAAATATTCGAAAAAACTGTAACTTTGCATTGCCTAAGCATAAAGACTGAATTCATGTCTTAGTTTCGGGAATAAACTCCGAAACGTTTAGCTATCATTCCCGCAATATACACGAATATGAACTATAAAGATATTGAGACATACCAACGCATCCACTTCGCTATAATGGCTATCGAAAGCGGAGCACGCAAATTAGGCATTTCCGGTAAAGAGATGCATGATCGTTTGCAAAAACAGGGATTAATACATCGCCGACTCATAAAAAGATATGAAGATCTTCATACCCAAAGCCTTGACTGGGTAGCCGATGATATAAGTGAAACATTATTAAATTGGGAAGCTGAAGCATGATGACTCTATTTCACGGATCTTATGTGTCTGTAAAAACACCATTAGTAAAATTGGGTAGAAAGAAAGTAGACTTTGGACAAGGATTTTATCTCACAAAGCTACGAGAACAGGCGGAATCTTGGGCGGAAACATATCAGCAGAACAAGCACTTGGTCAATTAAGATATAAAAAAGTAAACCATCAGATTTGCATCTTGAATCAGGAGATTGTAGACAGATATTTGTCGTTTATCTCATCTGAAATCATACCAATTGAAGATTAACTATGAGAGATACCGTCCTTTGGCGTAAACAAAGCCGTATAATAATGCTGTTGGCAGAAAAACTTCATGTTGATGCCGAACGTGCACACAATATTTTTTATTCTACTAAAGTATATCAGCAGTTATCTGATCCCAAATATGGATTACAGCTCATGAGTGATGATTATATTCTTGAAGATCTTATTGAAGAATTAAGGGATTCAGCCACCGCCTCTTAAGGTATTCACAACAACATTTTAATAGACAGTACCGTTCGTAAAGATAAAAGAGCGAGGGAACGCCCGGGCCTGAAAATATATTTCCGGCTTTGCCCGGGCACTCCCCCGATCTTCCTAATAATTTACCTCAATCTAAACTAATTACCTTAAGACTTTTTCATTTTATATTTATATGCAATATGCCATCATCAATTATAGCCCGGATTCTGCTTAAGGTTATGGTTCACATTCATATCCTTCTGCGGAATCGGCCAGTAGCGGTTGTGATCGTCCCAGCTTCTCTTCTCAAACTGATAGTAGCCGTCGGCGTCAACCGGGGATGCCGTAGCTCCCTCACCGCGGTAATTGCGGTCGGAGGGATTGTCGGAAAGCTTCACACCGGTGAAATAGTGGTTGAGCTCCTCCTTGGCGGTGCCCCAGCGGAGCACATCGAAATAGCGCAACCCCTCGAAAGCAAGCTCTACGCGACGCTCCTTGCGTATAGCCTTACGGAGAGCATCCTGACTCATACCGGCAGTCAGACCCGGCAGCCCCACACGGTCGCGGATATCGTTGATCGTCTTGTCGAGAACCTCCTGCGTCACCGAACCGGGAGCACTTTCATTCAGCGCCTCCACATAGCTCAGAAGCACCTCCGCGTAACGCATGAGATTGGTATAGATATAACTGCTGAAAAGATCCTCCACGCTCTCGTCAAGACCTTTCTTGGGGCAGTAGCCGTTGAAGAGGGTGAACCGGTTGAAACAGTCAGCCGTATTCGGACCGTTATAGCAGTCATAGGTCTTCCCCTTGTATTCCGTGCCTGGATATGATCCTAAGGGAGGAAGGAATACAGACGCGTACAGACGTATGTCGCGATTCGTATATGGATCGTCGTCATCATACAGAGGGCTCTCCTCTATGCTCTTGCCGTCGCTGCAGAAATAATCCTTCACCAATTCATTGTAGACTGCGAACTGATGCCAGCCTCCCACACACTCGGGACTCTTGTATATAGTGTGCACATTGGTGTATTTGTCTTTCACGAACATGGCCACCATTATGTTCTCCTTGCTGTATTCACCTCCTATCTGGAAGAGCTTCTCATAGCTGTCGATGCCGTTCGTGCGGTCGATCTCATAATTACCGGCGTCGATTATTGATTTATAGACCGCGGCAGCCTCGGCATACATTCCCTGAGCAAGATACAGTCTTCCGAGAAGTCCCTGGGCAAATCCTTTGGTGACGCGTCCGTAGTCATCAGCAGGATGTTGCTCAGGAAGCAGCGAGACCGCATCCTTGAGCTCCGACTCCACGAAATTATATACCTCTTTCTGCGGAGTCTGCCCTATGGTGTTGGCTTCGGCGACCGACATCGGCTTCACAGGCATCGGCACATTCTGGAAATAGAATGCGAGATTCAGATAATAGTAGCTCCTTAATGTCCTGATCTCGGCCATCCATGAAGCCTTCTTCTTCTCATCCATGGGGCAATCGACCACATGCTGAAGGAAATTATTGTAGGCGAACAGATGCTCATAGGCTCCGGTCCAGTACCAGCCGATGTTACCGTTCGTAGCCGCGGTGTTGACACTCGCCATGTTGGTGGTGAAATTCTCTTTCTCCGTCCCGTTGCCGCCTGCGAAGTCGAGATATAACAGACCTTGCGCGGAATCAAAATTATCGTTGCTCCAGCCTGATGCAAGGCGATAACAACCCACGAGAGCGAGCTTCGCGTCTTTCTCGTCGTTCCAGAATGTCTCGTTGGAAGATTCCTGCGTCGGGTCGCGCTGCAGGTAATCATTGCATCCGGTGCTCATAAGGCCTGTCGAGACCACGGCCAATGAAGCGAATATATTTATAATGCTGAGTTTCATTTTTCCAATTTTTAGATTTTCAGATATGAACATTGATACCGAACGACCATATACGGTTGATCGGGTAATACGAAGGCGCGTCGCCGGTGCCGATCTCGTTCTCAGGATCCCAACCTTTGTAGAACTTCGTGATATTGAAGAGATTCTGACCACTGACATAGAGTCTGACAGACTGACAACCTAATTTGCGTGTTATCAGGGAAGGAAGAGTGTAGCCCACTGTCAGATTCTTCATACGCAGGAAGCTCGCGTCGCGCACCCAATAGTCGGATGTCTGAAGGTTGGGATGGTTCATGTTGAGAGTCTCAAGGAGAGGATATTCCGCATATTTGTCGGGGGCATCAGGACGGAAAGCGTTCTCAGCCTGCCATTTCTGTATCTGGCCGCCATTATAGAAAGCATATGCCATATATGATCCGATAAGACGCTTGTGTCCGCCTACTCCCTGGAACAGGGCGGAGAGATCGAAGCCCTTATATGATGCGGCGAGACTCAGGCCATAGTAGAATTTAGGAGTGGTAGAACCGAGGATAGTACGATCGTATTCGGCATCAACCTTACCATCGGGCACACCGTCGGGGCCACTGATGTCGGCATATCTGATATATCCGGGTTTCAGACTTGATTTGTCGACAATCTGCGCGGGCGCGTTGTCAATCTCGTTCTGGTCTACGAAAAGACCTTCCGTGCGGTAACCCCAGATGATTCCGAGCGGCTCGCCCACGATTCGTCCGGAGTTGATCTGCATGGTGGCTCCGTCGGAGAGCTGCTTCACAGAGTTCTTCACATATGTGAAGTTAGGGCTGATCGAATATTTGAAATCGTTGCCGATATTTCCATGCCAGTCAATCTTGATCTCTATACCCTTGTTGTCGACGGCTCCCACATTGGAGTTGCCTACCCCGGTGCCGATGATGCTGGCAACCTCCACCGACGAAAGGATGTCGGAGGTATGTTTATAGAAATAATCGAAGGTCACATTCAGGCGGTTGCTGAACATCGAAAGGTCAAGACCGATGTCGGTGATACGGGTCTTCTCCCATGTGATCATCTCATCATTGTAAGGACCGCTGACCGCTCCCGGCACAAGCACGGCAGGATTGCCGAACGGATTATTGTAGCCGAACCAGATGGTGTTCTGATAAGGATAATTACCGATGTTCTGGTTGCCAAGCACACCGTGTGACGCACGGATCTTAAGATTCGAGATGTATTGCGAAAGGACGCTCTCCTCAAAGAATTTCTCGTTGGAAACACGCCATCCTGCCGAAACCGACGGGAATACGCCCCATCTCTTCTTCGATGAGAAACGTGAGGACCCGTCGTAACGGATATTTGCCTCCAGAAGATAACGCTCGTCGAAGTTATAGTTAACCCTTCCGAAGAAAGAGGCAAGGGCATACTCGCCAAGCCAGGAATTGTTGGCCGCGCTCATGGGGTCGCCTGACACAAGCTCATACAGATAATTGTTGGGGAAAGTCTTGCGGGAACCGTTAAGGCCCTTGTTGGCGCTCTGTTCGACAGATGTGCCCGCAAGGATGTTGACCTCATGCCGCCCGAAAGAATTGACATAGTTGAGATATGCCTCAAGGTCCGTGTATGTGGTGTTGCCCGATTCAATATTTAGAGACTGAGGACCTTTGGTCTTTGTCTCGTCGAAATATGTCTCGGCCATGTAGCTTTTGTTATAGTAGGTATAGAACTGGCCACCCATCTTTCCCTTCACTGAAAGCCCTTTGAGAGGGGTATCCCAGGTGAGCAATGCGGATCCATAGAAATTATTTGATTCGTTCTTCACGAAGCAGAGGCTGTTGAGCCATGCCTCGGGACTGTAGTCATCCTGATATCCGAAAGAACCGTCGCTCTTCTGACCGGCAAATATGGGACACTCCCTGACAGCATATCCTATTATGGCGTCGATACTGCCCGACCCTTGAGGAGCGTCATATCTGTTATGATAGCCGTTGATGTTGAGGTCGAGGCTGACCTTGTCGGAGAGTTTTGTCTGAAGCGACAGAGTGGCCGTCATACGCTCATTGTATGTCTTGGCGGTGAGACCCGCCTGCTTGCGGTAGCCGATGGATGCATGGTAGGTGGTACGCTCCGTACCACCCGAGACGCCCACATTGTGCTGCTGCTGGAAACCGCTTCCTGTGTTGAGCAGCCATTTCAGATGGTTGACGTTTGGATAATTGTCGGGATCGGAGCCGTCGCGGAACTTCTGGATCTGATCGGCGGAATAAGCCGGCTGGCGTCCCATATTCTCCATAGCCATGTTATAATATGTGGCATAGTCAGCTGACTCAAGGAATTCCGGGAGTTCGGATGCAGTCTGCCAACCGAAATTCGCGCTGTAGCTCACGGAAGCCTTCCCCTTCGATCCGCGTTTGGTCTCAACAAGGATCACACCATTGGCGGCGCGGTTGCCATAGATAGATGCAGATGCGGCGTCCTTAAGAAACGATATACTCTTTATGTCGGAAGGATCAATATCGTCGATGCTTCCGGCAGCAAGGCCGTCGATAAGAATCAGAGGCGAGTTTCCGGCAGATGAGAATGTGCCTGTGCCTCGTATCTTTATCGATGCGCCCGCGCCGGGACGTCCGGAATTGGATATTACGCTCGCACCTGTCACGAGGCCTGCGATAGCCTGCGATGTGCTGGTAATAGGAAGGTCGGCAAGCTGCGACTCGCTTATAGAAGACACCGATCCGGTAAGGTTCACCTTCTTCTGGGTGCCGTAGCCGACCACCACCACCTCATTAAGGTTCTGCGAATCCTCTTTCATGACAATACTAAGAGGCTGATCTGATTTCAGGGTCAGCGACTGCGGCGCATAGCCGACATAGGCGACGGTAAGAACCTTCCCGGCAATCGGGGCAGGCACGTTAATCGAGAAATTGCCGTCGATGTCAGTGGCAGCCCCTATCGAAGTCCCTTTTATCAGCAGGGAGACTCCAGGAAGAGGCTCTCCGGCCTCATCCACCACGTTACCACGCAGATTCACAACCGATTGAGCGTTCATGGCAATAGAAACACTCGTGAAAATCAAGGCAATAAGCGCCCTGATCGCCGTTTTCGGCGATTTAAAGATTTTCATAATAAGGTCAGTTTTAGTTTATATAATAGATTATTTCTTTATTCTGAAGACAGGGGCAATCTTGTCTTTATGGTCGGCAGGGAGATCGATGACGAGGCCGTCGGCAGTGCGACGGAACGGTACTTTACCATGTCCGAGAAGTTCGACTTTCCCGATTTTTTTACTGAAAAGATCAGATCCCTCTGCCAGAGACTTGATGGTAATGGTCTGCGGCTTGTCGGCATCCGGCCATTTCAGCGCCGCGGCATATAGATATTTAGGAGTCTGGGTGAAACGGATCTCCTCCGACGATGGATTCATGTAGGAACCTTCATTGAAACCCTGTGCATTGATAGCAATTTTTGATTCAGCTATCGGGCCTTCGCCGAAGATTGTCCAGGGACGTGTGGAGTAAATTGCCTCGCCGTTAGTCTTCATCCAGTCGCGGAGTTCGAGGAGGATGGCATACTCCTTCTCATCGAAAGTGCCGTCGGCACGCAGAGGCACACTCAGGAGAAGATTGCCGTTTTTGCTGACAACGTCGAAAAGCATCCGGGCAACCTGTGCGGCAGATTTATACCAGTTCTTCTCATAAGTGTCGCGGTCATAGTGCCAGCCCCCGATGCAGGTGCAGGTCTGCCAAGGCAAAGGAATAAGCTCATTGGGCGCACCGCGCTCCACATCCCATGTAAGTGCCTTCTTCAGTGAATCGGGAAGTATCTTTCCCATCATCACCCCGCGTTGGCGACCTTTGTTCTGTCTCAGCGAATGGTTATAGAGGGATGCGGCGATCTTCTGTCCCGTATCATCCACATTATAGAAGGGGGCTACCGTCACATCGAAATAAAGCATGTCGGGATTATAGCGGTCGATAACGTCGAGGGTACGGTTGAGGAAATTTGTTCGGAACTCGGGAGATGGTTCGCAGACACCATTCTGCCATGCCCACTGACGATGTATCATGCCGTCGGCCCAGGTTCCCTCGCTGAGGGGATGGTTCTGCGCGTAGAGATCCTGCGGGTCGAGGCCTTCCCACCATTTCCCTTTTCCATCCTCCTTGGTGAGCCAGCCGTCATATTTCACCCCCATCTTCTCACCGCCGCGGTCATAACGGCGCGAGGGCTCATACCAGCTCCAGGCATGGTCGGCGTGGAGGCTCACGCCGAATGGAAGGCCGACTTTCTTTGATGCGGCGGCCCATTCTCCGAGCACGTCGCGATGGGGACCGATGTTTTTGGAATTCCAGGGCTGGTATTGGCTGTCCCAGAGATCGTAATTGTCATGATGGTTGCCAAGGGCCATGAAATACTTGGCTCCTACAGATTTATAGAATCTCAGCAAGGAATCCGGATCCCAGTTCTCAGCCTTGAAATCGGGCAGCACATCCTTGAAGCCATATTCCGAAGGGTGTCCGTAGTTCTTTATGTGCTCCTTATATTGCTTAGACCCCTCGAGATAGATAGAGCGTGCATTCCAGTCGCCGCTCTCTTCCACGCACTGCGGGCCCCAGTGGGCCCAGATACCGAATTTGGCATCGCGAAACCATTCGGGGCAGTCATATTTCATAAGGCTTTCCCAGGTGGGTTTATATGGGCCCTCCGGAAGAGGGATGTCCTTGGCCTGCACAGGCATAAACCCTGCGATTGCAAGGAGCGGGATCAATAGGGTTTTCTTATTCATTTTCATGAGTTAGATATCAGTTTGAGGTTATAAAACTTCCATGTTGACTATCACGATGCAAAATTACGGACATTCATCCAATACATGTATCAGATAATCGACAAAATATAGGACAATATCGACCCTCCGCTAAAATTTAACATATAATCTCATCCTATCCCGGCAAACCGGAATCCAACTTCCATAATTAAAATGCGCAGAACATTCAATGCGTAGCCATAATGTCGACCGATAATATAAGACCCAAGATTGATTCTTTTTCGTGCTTTTGATGATAATTCGAGAGGATAGATAGCCTGACATTGAAAAAAATTCACTAACTTTATATTTGGATTGAGGCCACTCTTTCCACGACATTTTGGAATAATAAGCGTTATGCTTATCTCTTATTTGAAAACTTTAGAAACTTTTTCGGTATGTTTCAAGCTTTCATTCAGTCGTTATGGAACGCCATAACCCCTTCATCAAATCACAATAATATATTATAACAACACCAAAATACTTACTTTTATGAGATTCGGACAATTAATTGCAGTTGCGGGATGCGCGGCTCTTTTGGGGGCTTGTTCGAGCCCGTCGCTGCTGCCCGGCCAAGAGGGAACCCTGAGTCGGCTGGATGTTGAAGACATGGGCATCGCGGTGCCTGCCGACAGCCAGCGCGAATATTCTTTTACGGACAAAAAGTCGGCATTCTGGTATGGGATGACGCACACCGACAACTGGGACAACTGGCACGCGGGTTGGAATATAGCAAAACGACGCATGCTTAGTGACTATACCGTCGGCGTTGACGGCGACACGCTGTCAAGACGCGAGGCTGAAGTGACGGTCTTTCCCTATAAAATTAACCGTGTATATGAGAAGGCACACGAGAATTTCTATATGTTTGACCGTGTGGAGCTGCTCTATGTTGAACTTTCGGACGTAAAGGGCGATTCAGTGTGGATAGAGTTGTCACCGGGGCTTATTTCGGCCGGCAAACAGGGTGCCGCAGGGGTTGAATTCGTGCCCAAAGAATCAGCCGGAGGTGTCATCACCCTGCAGCCGTTCAAAGATGTACCCTGTCGATGGAACGGCACACGGCTGATGGCTCCTGCCGATGCTGGCGGCTTCATCATTTCATATACGGAAGATGGCAGTGCCCAAGAGGTTGCAGCCGTTTTCCGCCGCGACCACGAGAAAATGCTCCGTGGACGCATCGATCGAATGAACGGTTTCGTGGAGCGTTCCAATCCATTGAGTTCGGACAATGATACGCTCGACCGAGCAATGGCCTGGATTATTCTCACCACCGACGAACTTGTCACCTGCCAGCAGGGCAACGGCATCTATGCCGGCTTGCCATGGTTCAACGAGTACTGGGGACGCGACATGTTCATCTCAATGCCCGGAGCTGTCTTCTGTACCGGACAGTGGGAAACGGCGCGAAGCATATTCAGCGATTTTGCCAAGTTCCAGGACAGAAATCCCGAATCGGAAACTCTCGGCCGCATTCCCAACCGGGCCAATCCGGACGGCATAATCTATAACACGGCCGACGGTACGCCGCGATTTGTGACGGATGTCTACGAATATATGCAATATACCGGCGACACTACATTCCTTGCTTCAATTTATCCGGCTGTTGAACTGAGTGTCAACAGTGTGATTGAGCGAGGGACAGATGCCGACGGCTTCCTCGTCCATGCCGATGCCGACACGTGGATGGATGCCAAGCGGCAGGGCAAATTTCCTTGCTCGCCCCGTGGAAACCGCGCCGTCGACATCCAGGCGTTGTGGTACGGGCAGTTGCGCAGCGGTGCCGAGATGGCTCGAATTATGGGACATGACGATGATGCCCGCCGTTGGGACCTGGCCGCCGATTCGCTCTTCACAACGTTTAACCGTAAGTTTGTCAACACGGCCGACACACTGGTATACGATCATCTCAATGCCGACGGAACCCCCGACCGCCAGTGCCGTCCTAATATGCTCTATGCTCTCGACATGGTGGCCGATTCGGCAGTTGCGATGAAGGAAACACGCGACGCATGGCAGAGGCTCGTATATCCTTGGGGTGTGGCATCGCTCGATCAGAACGACCCCCAGTTTCATCCCTACCACGAGAACTGGCATCACTACCACAAGGACGATGCCTATCATAACGGGACTGTGTGGCTGTGGAACAACGGCATGGCCATGCAGCGCATGATAGAGGCCGGACAGCAGGACATTGCTTGGCGGCTGTTCGAGAATATGAACCGTCAGGCTCTATATGAAGGTGCCGTGGGAAGCCTTTCGGAGAATGCCGACGCATGGCCGCGCAAGGGAGCGCAGTGGGCGCGCCGCTCGGGCACTTTCCTCCAGGCGTGGAGCAATGCCGAGCATATCCGCGTCTGGTATCAGGACTTTCTCGGCATTCGTCCGGCCCTCCTTGGTGGAGTGATCAATATAAATCCCCGCATTCCTTCCGCCATAGGCAGTCTGCGCTACAGCGAGCTTCTCGGAGCAGGTGCGCTTGAGGGTGCTTTCGAGCGCGAAAAGGACTGCCGGCGTTATGAATATCGGTCGGAGGGTCTCGATGCAACCTTGGTGTTCAATATCGAGAATTACAAGGAGTTTTCCGTGCCGGTGACTCCTCAGGCAATCGTAAGGCTTAAAGCTTGCGCAGATAAGCTCTATGTTACCGTTATCGACGGCAATGGCAGAAAAACAGACACACTTGTCGATATAGATGCAGCAAAAGTTGCCAGGCAGAAAGCTCTGGACGAATACTTCCGTGGCACGGACTTCGCAGTTCCGTCGATGCGGGAGAACTTGCCGTCGTTGTCGCGCTATTTCGATCCTCCGCTCGACTATTCCAGCGTGGAGTGAACAGTTCTTGATAAAGTTTCTCAAGCCAATGCTTGCGAGCAAACGGGTTATAAAGCTTACGCTCAGTGAAATATCAACCTGCTGCCTTGCAACATAACCTAAGTGAAGCTTGCGAAACTTGAATTATTGAAAAATACCAACCCCGCAACGGTTCGTTCCGCTGCGGGGTTGATTATGACTCGCGATGACTTTTCGGAGGCGTGCCATTAAAAAATAAGCCGGATTCCATTCTAAGCCTCAGTGCCATCATTGCCGACCGCTCCATGTAGAGAGAGTCCGTAATCAGCCTAAACCATCATTGTCCTTCATAGGTAATTGTCAATGCGTCAGAACCGGACTTTGAGGGATTTTCCGGTATATGTCACGGCCTTGGTCTTACCGGGAGTCCGGATGACGAACCGACGGCTACCGGGAGCGCCGGGATAAGAGCCCCGGGAAGCACCGATGGTAAGAATCTTTTTGCCGTCGCTCCAGGAAATCGGTATCCTGACTGATTCTCCGGACTCATAGCCATATCCGTCGCCGGCATCATCATAGAATACGAAGGCGGCATCGCGTCCCGGGAAGATATTCAGCGTCAAGGGTTTGCCGACAAGTTCTCCTGTATATTCCACAGGATCGTCGGCTGAGGCCACAATACTTCCCCCACGCACAAAAAGCGGCAGACGGTCGAGTGGTGCGGTTGCCTCCATCCATTTACCTCCGTGGTGGCGCTCACCCGTCCAGTAGTCAATCCAGATGGCAGCTTCTCCACCCGGGAGATATACACGCCTGGAAGATACTCCGGGCGAAGTGACCGGACAGACAAGGAAATCGCCAAACATATACTGATCCTTTATGTCGCGCACCGCCTCGTCTTCAGGGAAATCAAAAGCCAGCATCCGGGCCATCGAATAACCGCCGGCAGTCTGGGCAGCAGCCATACTGTAGATATACGGATTGAGGCTATATCTGAGGCGTATCATCCTGAGGATAGCATCATAATAGGGTGTGCCGGGTTCTCCGAAATGCCATATCTCACGTGGAGTATCAGTGCCGTGGCTACGCATCACGGGCAGGAAAGCGGCCCACTGCAGCATACGCGTGTAAAACTCCTTATATCCATCGTCGGCGACCCCATCGGGGAAAACACCTTTCCGGAACCAACGGCCGTCTGATCCTGTGAAGAAACAACCCACGTCGACTGTCCAGTATGGGTTGCCGGTAGCCATATAGTTGAGTCCCGACGGAATCTGCTGGCGCAGCGATTCCCAGCTTGCCGAGGCATCCCCGTTCCAGACAATAGTGCCGTAGCGCTGCTGTCCGGCATAGCCGGAACGGGTAAGGTTGACGACACGTTTCCCGCTGCCCGTGGCCCTCTGGTTCTCATAAATACCTTTCGTGTGATACAAGGAATACAGGGAACTGCGTTCGGCCCCCAGTGTCGCCGACAGTATCTCCTTGTTCAGATGCCACCTACGCTCGTGGTCATCCCTGCCGTAAGGGCGTCCGCCAACAGGCTCAGGCATCTTGTTCCAGTCTCCATCGAGCGGTTCGCTGCTGTCGCACCACCATGCGTCGAACCCTTTTGAGAAGAATTCCCGGTCGGCATACCCCCAGTAATATTTGCGGGCCTCAGGATTGAAGGCATCATAGACCGAATTCTCAAGCATGAAGCCCTGAGCGCGGAAATCCTTCTCCTGCGGACAGTTCTGCGGATTCGCCCATATACTGACCATCAGCTTGGCATTCAACGCGTGGACAGAGTCGGCAAGCGCCGCCGGATCAGGATAATATCTCTCATCCATCTTCATGTAGCCCCATCCTTGTGGCCAGTAGTTCCAATCTTGCACGATCATGTCGACAGGCACATGCCGGCGCCGCATCTCACGTAGCGTGGAGATAATGTCGTCGGAAGACTTGTAGCGCTCCTTCGACTGAATATAGCCGAACAGATAGCGCGGCATCATCGATACTGATCCTGTCAGATACCTGTATCCAAGAGCCACATCCTCCATATTTCTTCCCTTTATAAAATAATAATCGAGCTCACGGGCGGCATCCAGTTCCATCGAGGTCAGATAATCGCCTGTGGCATGGCGTTCCCGTGATTCGAACTTCATCGCACAGCCGGCATCAAACAACAATCCGTAGCCGAGGGTTGAAACAATGACCGGGACAGTGATCTTCAGGTTGTGCTGGGTAAGATAGAGTGTCTTTCCAAGAAGATTCATGTAGTCTTCCATATGCGACCCGAGGCCGTAGAGCCCCTGTCGGCCATCCATGAGGAAGTTTATCCTGAAACTGTCGGAGATACCCGTCGTATCGCGTCTGAGAATATCTTTCACCGTCACTTTCCCGTTGGCAGTCTCCTCTATTCTCGCCGATGCCTCATCATATAAGAAACTTTCCTGAAAAACCTTTCTGTGAGACCGTGGCGACGATGGATCCTCCTCGAGAAGGATCCGGCCGGTGCGGGTGTCGATGAAACGTACAGCCGACGAAATCCTGTCGACCTCCACAGTGATCTCGTCAGAGACGTATCTCACAGCATCGCCGTCAGTACGGATGGAAGGCACAACACTGTCATTGGCCTGATATACGCAGACACCGGTGCCATTGTCGTCAAGTTTCCCTTCGGGATGCCATTGCACTCTCACTATCGATGGGGTGACGAAACGTATCGATGGCATAACCGCATTGGCGCCCCACACAGTCGCGCTTACTGAGAGCGATGCCAGAAAGCATACGCCCCCCAGCACCTGATAACACAATCCACGAATTTCTTTTCTCAGACTCAACATCATGTCCTCCGTTTTTCAATCGTCGTAAAGATAAAACATACGATCCATCATAGTCCACTTCTGAGCTGATGAGGCAGCGGGATCGCATCCCTGAAGAGCAGCGACAAAAGCTTCCCATTCAGCCTGCCTCGGAAGGTCGGCAAGGCGTGCCATCGACGCCTCCCAGTCGAAATCCCTCTCGGTCTCCACAATCATGAAGACCTTATTGCCGGAGATATACATCTCCATCTCAAGAATCCCGACCCGGCGTATGCCGTCTCGGATCTCCTTCCAATGGTTCTCTCGGCTATGACATTCCTTATAGAGCCTTATCATCTCGGGATTGTCGGTTATCTCGAGACACTGGCAGTAGCGCTTCACCGGATTTCCGTATCTTCTGACCGGGTAACCCTCCAGGGTCATATCCCGGCATGTCTGTGTCTGTATATCCATTCAGTAGTTCAAAACTTTACAAGTATGCGGAAAACCTTTCCAGGATCTTCCGACCATTTTCTCAATGCCTCTCCTGCCGCGTCAGGCTCAACCTCTCCAGATATCAGCCTGTCGACGGGGCATATCCCTCTCTCAAGATAGCGGATCACAGCGCTGAAATCCTCCGGGAGAGCATTGCGCGAGCCCCTGATGTCGAGTTCCTTCTGTACGAACAGTTTCGTCTGAAACGTGACATCGGTCTTGGCATAGCCTATGCATACCACCCTTCCGCAGAACGACACCTCTCCCACAGCCATCACGTATGTCGGCGCAGAGCCTACAGCCTCTATGACTACGTCCGGACCGTCGCCCCCTGTCAGAGCCAGAAGACGCTCATGGAAATCCGCTCCGGAAGAGTTCAATGCATGGCTTGCCCCAAGCTCGCGCGCAAGCTCCAGTTTCTCGTCATCGAGATCCACAGCGATCACCGTGGCACCGCGCATTGACGCCCTGACTATGGCTCCGAGCCCTATCATGCCGCAGCCTATCACCATGACGGTGTCGATATCGGTCACACCTCCGCGCTCCACCGCATGGAAACCCACACTCATCGGCTCTATAAGCGCGCACTCGCGCGGAGAAAGGCTTCCGGCGGATATGACTTTCTCCCAGGGCACGGCTATATATCCTGCCATGGCCCCGTGACGCTGCACACCGAGGGTCTCGTTGTGGCGGCAGGCATTCGGACGCCGTTTCCGGCATGACGGACATTTTCCGCAGGCCGTGTAAGGATTGACTGTCACCGCCATTCCCTCTGAGAAAAGCCCGGCAGGCACTCCATCTCCGACCGCGGCCACCGTGCCACCTATCTCATGACCGGGAATCACGGGCGATATAGCCAACAGATTGCCGCCACGATAAGTATTCAGATCGGATCCACAGAATCCCACATAACATATTTTCACCAATACCTCGCCCGGCCCGGCTACAGGCATCTCCAGATCCACCACATTCACCACACCGGGGCTTGTTATCTCAACTGCTTTCATTTCTCTATGTTTTCTATATTATCCACCACAAACACAGCCCCTCCGCGCGGCCGCAGCACGACCGATGCGGGGAATGCGCCGGGTTCCGTTATATTCCAATCAGATTTTCCATCGGCAAACATCCGCACCCGACATTCTCCCGAAACCCCGATCTTTGTCCAGTCGGGATTCACAGTCAGTTCTCCGTCTGTTCCGTTGAGTATTCCCACATACCATCTGTCACCGCACCGGCGAGCCAGCGCGACATGGTTTCCGGGATAACCTGACAGAAGCCTGGTGTCGTCCCAAACGGAAGGGAGGCCACCGAGAAAAGCCTTTACCTCCCGGGGCTGCGCCAGATAGCTCTCAGGACGGTCTGCAAGATGCTGCAATGCCGATTCAAAGACTACGGTCAGGGCCAGCTCATGCGCATCGGTAGTGATATGCGGATGCTGGGAGTCGGAGAATGTACATGGAGTATAGTCCATGGGGCCTATCACATTGCGGGTGAACGGCAATGTCGCGTTGTGCGACGCCGCGCGTGCGGTAAGCACATCCTTGTTGTTATACCATTCAGCCCCGTATACGGCCTCCGCCGACATGAAATTGGGATATGTGCGTTGCCAGCCGCGCGGGATCGTGGCACCATGGAAATTCACCAGCAGCCGATGGCGTGCGGCACTCTCGAGCAGGTCTATGCAATAAACCATTGTCTCGGCGGTGTCGCCGCTGAAAAAATCTATCTTGATGCCGGCCACCCCGAGCGATTCGAGCCATGCAAATTCCTTCTCCCGGCTTTCGGAAGTATTGAGACGGTAAAGAGGTCCGGGAGCGTTCTCCCCTGCCCAGGCAGTGCAGGAATTATACCACAAAAGAGGCTTGACGTTTTTTGATCTCGCATAGCGCACAGCATCCTCGACTGTGCCTCCATTGCCCATCACGTCCCATTCCCAATCGATCAGCACATAAGGCAATCCGAGCTCAACAGCCATATCCACATATTTCCGGACAATCTGATAATCTTTCGACCCGTGGTTATGGGCCCAATATATCCACGACACCACACCCGGCTTTATCCATCCGGTATTGTCGGATGCAGGCTGGTCTGACACATCGGTTATCAGCGTGGATTCAACTATGTCGCTGAGATCTCCGGCCACCACAACGCGCCAAGGAGATGTCCAAGTGCCTGACGTATCACGCATCCTCCCCGCCGGCGACACCATATATTCATTTTTTCTTTTTCCGTCGGTCTTAAGTGACGACGCCGAATTGCCTCTGAGCACATTGGCTTCCGATATCAGGGCCCATTTGCCTCCCGGCGCCTGCAACAGCAAAGGATATGCATAGTGAGACGGGGATTCATCCCATTTATCGGAAGGGAGATAGAAGTCCTCGTAATCAGTCTTGAAATTCTGCAGCCATCTCTCAGTTCCATCATCGATTTTATAAGATGTCAGCTCACCATCGACGGCAGCTCCTCCAAGATTGTCTATCTCATAGCGGAACGCGACACCGTCATCGTAGACACGCATCGCCAGACGGCGACTTCCGTCGCCCGAGCAGTCGAGCCGGTATTCCATTCCCTGCGCCGAACAATGGCGGCGTTTCCCCGTCAGCATGACATAGTCCGACTTTACGGGAGATTCCGACATCAGCGACTGAATTTCCCAGGCAGCAGAGTCTTTCCCCTCCCGGGTGACTCCGAAGCGCGTGATGCCGAGGATATCATAACCATCATATCTGATGGCAGCGGATGAAGGTGAGGAGGACGATGGGATAACTACCTCAAGGCGGGAGGATGGCGATCCGAGCCGATAGGTCGCGGCATATGACGCCACCCACGGCAAAACTGCAAAAGCTACGAGTGTTGTTATCTTACAATTCATTGTCAGTCTTTTATTTTATATCCGCTAAGTCCGTAGAAGGCACACACTGCGAAGCAGACCAGCGGCACGAGATATGCGATATAATATATGGAGGGATTGGCCGTCATCACCCAGGCAGTGAGCTGAGGGAGGCACGCGTTGCCCACTATAGCCATCACCAGGAAGGCAGAACCGCTCTTGGTGTCTTGTCCGAGGCCACGGATCGCAAGCGAAAACTGCGTGGGATACATGATCGACATGAAGAACGATACTCCGATCATGGCATAAAGGCCCGTCATGCCTCCGCACACCGCTATGACGCCGCACAGCAAGATGTTGACCACCGCATATACAGCCAGCATGGAATGGGGTCGGAAATATCCCATGAGGAGTGTGCCAACCCATCGCCCGGTCAGGAATGCGAGCATGTAGATGCCGAAAAAAGTAGTGGCCTGTGCCTCGCTGATTCCCGCATAGGTGCAACAGTACACAAGGAAAAGGCTATTGACAGCCGTCTGGCCTCCGTTGTAAAAAAACTGGGCTACCACTCCAAGACGTAGATGGCGACGGCGTAAAACACGGAAATCTATGAGCCGCCCGGAAGTGGATTCCTCATCGGCGATCCGGGGCAACCGGGAGAATATGAAGACCACGGCTATAACCCCAAGCATAAGCGCGAGGGCGGCATAAGGCCCTTTCATCAATTCGGTCTCGGCTGAGACATAGGCGTCCCAGCCTCCGGCATAATCAGCCGGAAGAGTCTCGCGTGTAAAGGTCTGGCCGCTGAGTATGAGTTTGCTGAGGAACATCGCCGCCACGAAAGCCCCCAGACCATTGAACGACTGCGCGAGATTGAGCCTCCGCGGAGCAGACGCCGGATCGCCGAGTGCCGTGACATAGGGATTGGCCGCGGTCTCGAGGAAACACATTCCCGTGGCGATGACGAAGAACACACAGAGATAGAACCAGTAGGCCTTTATCTCAGCGGCCGGGAAGAAAAGGAGCGCGCCGGCGGCGGCGAGAAGGAGACCGAACACTATTCCCGCCTTATAGGAATAGCGTTTCATGAACATAGCTATCGGAATAGGGCATATGAAATATGCGAGCCAATAGGCCGATTCCGTAAACGACGCCTCAAAGGGTGTCAGTTCACAGGTCTTCATGAGCTGACGGATCATCGTGGGAAGGAGATTCGCACTTATCGCCCACAGGAAGAAGAGGCTGATTACGAGCGTGAGAGGCACAAGATATCTGTTTCGTGATTTCATGGTTTGTCCGGGAGTGTGAAGAAGAGTTTCGGTGGGATCGGTCATTCCGACATATTCTTTATATAAGGGAGCTCCACGGGATCACGGAATCCGTAGAAACGGCATGCGTTTGCGCCTAGGAAAGCCCTCTTCTCAATATCAGTCAATTCTGCAGACTTAAGTATGAAGTCGTACGACATGCGGTAGGTTATCGCCGTGATAGTGCGGGGATAGTCGGAACCCCACATCAGCTTGTCGAAACCCACGGCATCGGCGGCTTCCCTGATCGCCCTTACGGCTCCGGGGAAGGGATAGAACTCGGAGTTGAACAACCAGGTTATGCCACCCGACTCGATCATGACATTATCATGACGCGCGAGGCGGATCTGACGGAGCCATCCATCGACACCGACCATGCCGAAATGCCCTATGGCTATCTTCAGGGCGGGACATTCGGCGATCACCTCTTCCATCTCCCCGACCTGCTTGTCGCCATCGGCGAGAGTGATCGAGAGGATGACCCCGTTTCTTTCCATGAGCCTGAACATCTCCATCATTTCAGGAGAATTCAGCCAGACACGGCGTCCCGGCGCAAGCGGAAGCCTGTGGGCAGGAATGGCGATTCCCCTGAAGCCCTCATCCACAAGGCGCTTTGCTTCCTCGAGAAATCCGGGGGTGCGGAATTCACAGAGACCGCACACGAGGAAACGCTCCGGCCAGCGGCACTCCACCTCGCGGAGATAGGCGTTCTGGTTGCCGTCGATGAATTCCTGCGTGATGACAGCGGCGGAGACCTGGGCGTAGTTCATATTTGACAGGAACACCTCCGCGGAGTTCCTTCCGTCAATCATGAATGGAGGAAGCATCTGGCGCTCCTCCCCCATGAAGTCGCAACGTCCGTCGGGAAGAGGGGTAATGCGCTTCCCGTCGACCACGGCCTCCTGGCGAAGCCAGAGATGGGCGTGGGCGTCGATTATCCTGAGATCTTCCATAAGGTTCTGAATGTCATGAGTTTTTCCAACTTACCCGCTGCTGGTCACCGATTATACCTTTCACCGCCTCAACAAGCTCAGGATCAGCAGGCTCCTCTATCCAGGAGAGATTTTTCCTCACATTGTCGGGGTTTGCCGAGCTGAAGAGAGTCGTGGCTATATCCGGATTGCCGACGGAATACTGAATGGCGAGTTTCTCTATGGGATATCCGGCTTCCTCGCAATAGAGCGCAGCCTTGGCACATGCCTCGACGAGCGTTTCCGGAGCCGGATGCCACGCCGGCACACCGCGCCGGGATAGCAATCCCATCGACAGAGGCGAGGCATTGATCACACCTATCCCCCGTTTGCTGAAGTAACCGGTGAAGTCGGCAAGACGGTCGTCGTTGAGCGAATAGTGGCAGAAATTCAAGACACTCTCCACGGTGCCCTCGGGCACATGGTCAATGACCCAGACAAGGTTCTCGAGCTGCAGGTCGGTGATGCCGACGTGGCCCACCACCCCCTCCTCACGCAGTTCCACGAGAGCCGGAAGGGTCTCCCCGGCCACCTGATGAAGATCGGCGAACTCGATGTCGTGCACATTGATGAGGTCGATATGGTCAATGCCGAGGCGTTCCATGCTCTCATAGACACTCTCCTTTGCCCGGCGAGCGGAATAATCCCATGTGTTGACGCCATCCTTACCGTAGCGTCCCACTTTCGTGGACAGGTAATATCTGTCGCGTCCGATACCGCGCAAAGCCTTGCCGAGCACAGTCTCCGCGCGGTAATGGCCGTAATAGGGAGAGACATCTATGAAATTCATGCCGCCGTCCACCGCGGCATGCACCGCCTCGATGGCCCTGTTCTCGTCAATGTCATGGAACACCCCCCCGAGAGAGGATGCGCCAAAGCTGAGTTGCGACACTTTCATGCCAGTCCCGCCGATTTCTCTGTATTTCATGATCTGGATCTGTTAGGGTTGTGACTGCCGCCAGTGCCTCCAAGTGCGCTCGCGACTAATATGTCGCAAAGGTATATCATAAAATATCATTTTCCCTGCATAAAATCGATAAATACTTGTACAAAATCGACATTTTAGCCCTTCCGGCAATATTTTCACGGCATACCACATTATCTTCCCCTCTCTTTCCAGGCGATGCGATGGCCGCAGGATATGGGCTATGCCTTCGATGACGACAAGGGTTTCAGCCTACCCACCACAAGCCGCGTCAGTAGGATTCTATAGAACTTAACTGCCTCATACATTCCTAATCACCACACACTGCAGATAGTTCAAGAAATAGAAACTGAGCTTTTGTGATATGATAATTGAGCCTTAAAGAAATTGTCTTAACTAAATTTATTATTAACTTTGCATTCCAAATAGAAAAGACTATGGCAATAGATACAGAAGAGAACCTCGGCCCCATGAAACTGATATTTAACTATAACAACGTTTTTTACAGTTTTTTCTATGATGACCTGAGCGGCTGCATTCATCGTTCACGGGAGTATGCCCTGAATTATGTATATTCCGGCGAGATGATTCTTGACAACGGGACTGAGAAAATCCGTGTGCGTAAGGGTGAGTGTGTCTTCATCCCTCGTGACCACCATATCACGATGTATAAGAAAACATACGAAGGGGAGCGTTATTGCGGGATTTTTCTTATGTTCACCCGCAATTTCCTCAGGAAGATGTATGGCAAACTGTCACTTAACAAAATCAAGGCAAAAACCGACAAACTCCCCGAAGGAGTAATAAAGCTGCCGAAGACTGTGGAACTCGCAAGCCTTTTCGCCTCTATGACCCCCTATTTCGACCCGGATGTCAAGCCAAAAGACGATTTTATGGAGTTGAAATTGCAGGAGGGCCTGATGGCTCTTTTAGCTATCGACGACAGATTCGTGCCGACGATGTTTGATTTCAACGAACCGTGGAAGATAGATATTCTCGGCTTTATGGAAGAAAATTTCATGTGTGACCTGAGCATAGAGGAAATTGCCCATTATACAGGGCGAAGTCTCGCCACGTTCAAGCGCGACTTCAAGAAAATCAGCGACCTTACGCCCGAGAAATGGCTGATAAAGAAACGTCTTGAAAAAGCGTTTGAAATTATGAAAACCGGGAAAAAGAAAGTCGTGGAGGTATATGCCGAGGTCGGGTTCCGCAATCCATCCCATTTTTCAACCGCGTTCAAAAAAGAATTCGGTGTGGCTCCGACAGCGATTTTGAGCTAAAAACACTTAAAACTGTAGTACTTAGTAATCAATTACTATATTCTATCTTTCCTGGTCAGGTAATAGAGGACAAATATCCATGACGGATTTCTCAAAACTATCGCGATCAATAGCCCGATTTCTGACTTGTGTCCTGTGATTGAAAATAGTTTGCGATGATAGGAACAAAAGCGAGGCAATCTTATTGCTGTCGGCAATTCCCATTCTAACAAGGGCATAGATACGTAAGTCTGTATTAAGAAGTTCTCCTTTTTTTGGTAAAATACGTTTGTCGTCCTGTAGTAATGAATTGAATTGGTTAATAAAATCTGGATAGAGGCGTAGAAACGCACTATCAAAA
>PPYF01544479.1_pt1 | contig 53002 bp, 50 predicted proteins | sample 1559871 | NCBI WGS metagenome assembly PPYF01 (sample SAMN08240021, study PRJNA423297) | Human gut metagenome, whole genome shotgun sequencing project.
TGACGTCCTTGGACTTCTCTTCGGACTTGACGTACTCGGTACCGTCGGCGCCGACGATGGTGTTGCCATCCTCAGACAGCTCGAAGTAGGTGCCGGCCTCGGGGCTCACATAGTAGGAGCCGTCCAGCGCATACTTAGAGCCCTCGCTGTCGTCCACGGTCCGCTGGATGCCATCCAGGAACACGCCGTCGCCGGTGGTGTAGAACGCGCCGTCGCCGACGAAGACGGGGTTTTCCTTGCCCTTAAACTGGATCCCCAGGATGACCAGCAGGACAATGAAAACACCCAGCGCTACGAAATACGCTATTTTGGTGCTTTTCTTTTCCATGTGTGTGATTTACCTCCTCACAAATTGGTGGTGAATACCATCAGCCGGCGAAACAGCGTATCTGCCCCGCCAACCTCCTGTATCATACCGTCACGCCAAGATATTGTCAAGTTCTTAACGTCATATTCCATTATTTTAACAAATTGTGAATTCCGTTTTCGTCGTTTTTACAAGAGAAACCGGGCGGCAAACACAGCATCGTGCGCTTTTTACGGCAGACGGCACAAATCTTTCCGGGTCCGCGGACGCAAAAAGAGACGCCGGTGCGGCGGCACCGGCGTCCCCTCTGTTAAGTAAGAGTTTGTTTATTAACAATTCGTCAAGAGACTTTACAGGAAGAATTCCTTTATCTGACCGTACAGGATGAGGACCATGATCAGCGGCGTGATGAACTTGACGCAGACCTTGAAGAAGCCGTAGCTGCCCATGGCATGACCGGACTGCTCCGTCTCTTCCTTGACGAACTCGGGGCCGATCTCCCAGCCGATCATCAGAGACATCAGCAGCGCGCCCAGCGGCATCATAACGCCCTCGGACAGCGCATCCCAGAAGTCCAGCCAGTCGGCAGCCCAGGTCTTGGGATTTGCAATGTTCAGCAATTCCGCAGGCGAGAAGCTGCTGGCACCCAGACGGTCAGCGCAGACCAGGATGCAGCCCAGGCCCACACAGGCGGCGGCGATGAGGGTATAGCTCTTGCGCTTGTCGCCCTTGCCCTCGTCGCGGGCCTTATCCACAAAGTGAGCCACGATGACCTCCAGCAGGGAGATAGAGGAGGAGATGGCGGCAAAGACCACCAGCAGATAGAACAGGATGCCGAAGATGGGGCCGAGGCCGCCCATGCGGCTAAACACGTTCTGCATGGTGACGAACAGCAGGGACGGGCCACCCACTGCGCCGGAGGGATCCAGAGCGAAGCGACCGGGCAGCACGCACAGGCCGGCCATCAGAGCCACCATCGTATCCATGACCACGATCAGCAGCGCGTTCTTCTGGATGTTCTCCTTCTTCTGCAGATAGGAGCCGTAGGTGATCATGGCGCCCATACCCAGGGACAGGGAGAAGAACATCTGGCCGCCGGCGGTAGCCAGCACAGTCAGGACGTCGGGTGTCTCCTGCTTGAAGGTCACGATGCGCTGCATGACGCCGTTGATCTCCACTGCGGACATTTTCACGCCATCGATGACGGCGGAGGCGGGAACATAGTATCCATTTTCAGTAGCCCAGCCGGGGGCAAACATGTACTTCAGGCCATCCAGGGCGCTGCCGTGGATCACGTGCTCCACCAGGGAGCCGTCCGCCTGGAGCACCTGCACGGTGGTGTCCACACCGTCCAGCGTGCAGGCGCGGATGATGCAGATCAGCAGAGCCACGAACAGGGCAGGCATACCCACGGAGCAGACCTTCTCGATGCCGCCGCCAACGCCGCCGAGAACGATAAGCATAGTCAGCACCACGAAAATCAAGCCATAGATAATGGCCTCGGTGGTGCTGGACATGAAAGCGCCGAACACCGCGTCGCCCAGAGAGGCGCTGGCCGCGTCCGCCGACGCGGCGGCGATGGCACTGGCGCCAAAGCCCGCGCCGAACAGGTCGCCTACATTGAGCACCACATACTTAATGCAGTAGCCGCCCAGAGCGCAGTAGAAGAACAGGATGAAGAACGCGGACAGGATGCCCATCCAGCCCATCCAGCTGAACTTCTTGCTAAGGGCCTTATATGCTGCCACAGCGCCCTTGCCTGTCTTACGACCAATGGCCAGCTCGCCCACCATGACGATGAAGCCGCAGCAAACAGCCAAAATGAGGTAAATGATGAGGAACGTGAAGCCGCCGCAGGCGCCCATCTTATTGGGGAAGCCCCAGATGTTGCCCAGGCCGACCGCCGAGCCGACCGCGGCCATCAGGAATCCGAAATTGGATCCAAAGCCTTTTCTTTCTTCCATTGTTTTCTCTCCTTACAAGTTTCCCCCGCCGCGCCGCGGCGGGCGTGTTTGTATCTTACTGCGAAAAAACCGCCCTGTAAATACAGGCAGGCGTTTCTTAACACGGTGACAGCGGAAATGCGGTTTTTCTTTATCCGTTCATTATAAAATTTCCGTAAAGCGTCGGTTCGTGTCGGCAGATATTTTCTCTAAAAGAAACGCCCCGCATATGAAAAAGACCGCCCGCAGGCGGTCTTTTCTTCTCGGTATGTATCAGTCTCCCTCGCGCATACGGTAGCCGACGCCCACCTCGGTGAAAATATACTGGGGGTTGCCGGGGGTAGGCTCGATCTTGCGGCGGATGTTGGCCATATTTACCCGGAGGATCTGATTGTCGGTCTTGGCCTTGGGCCCCCACAGCTCCCGGATAATGAAGTCGTAGGTCAGGACCTTGCCGGCGTACTTGCCCAGCAGGGCCACGATCTTGTACTCATTGACGGTCAATCCGGCGTTCTCGCCGTTCATCAGCACCTGGTGCTTATCATAGTCGATGGTCAGATCGCCGGTGACGAACTTGCCGGACTGGGCGATTTGGGTATTGGAAAGGGTGGTGCGGGTGTGGCGGATGGCGGTGCGGATGCGGGCCAGCAGTTCGGAGGTGCCGAAGGGCTTGACCAGATAGTCGTCGGCGCCGTAATCCAAGGCCTCCACCTTGTCGTGCTCGTGGTTGCGGGCAGAAACCACCACCACCGGCAGATTGGACCACTTGCGGACAGATTTCAGCACCTCCATGCCGTCCATATCGGGCAGGCCCAGGTCCAGGACGATCATGTCCGGGCAATGGGAGGCGATCATGGTCAGGGCCTCCTCGCCGGTGCGGACAATGATGGTGTCGAAGCCGTTGGCGGTGAGGATCATGGAGATAAAGTTGCTGATGGACTGCTCATCCTCCACGATCAGGACTTTGTCTTTAATCTTCATCGTTTTCTCCTTTCATAGGCAGGGTCACGGTAAATACCGCGCCGCCCTCCTGTCTGTTGTCTCCCCGTATCACACCGCCGTGGGCCAGCACAATGGTGCGGCACACGGACAGACCAATTCCCATGCTGCGCTTGCCGTCACTGCTGCGGTCGCTACGGGCGGAGCCGTCGAACAGCCGAGGCAGCAGGTGCTGGGGAATGCCGCGGCCGTCGTCCGCCACAGTGAACACCGCGCAGTTGCCCTCGCTGGACAGGGTCACGTCGATATTGTGGGTCTCGCCGTGGATGACGGCGTTCTCCATCAGGTTCACCAGTACCTGCTCCATCAGCAGAGGATCCATGGGCACCATCATCAGCTCAGCCGGCAGATGGACACGGATATCCACCTCCGGGTAGTGCTTGTGGGTCTTGGCCACGGCGGACTCGATGACCTCCTCCGCCGGCTCCGGCTCTTTCTTGACCTTAGCCTCCTCAGAGCTTATGCGTGTGATGGACAGCAAATTCTCTACAATACGGATGAGCCACTGGGCGTCCTCGTTGGTGGATCGCAGCAGCTGCTGGCGCTGCTCCTGCGTCAGTCCGCCGTCCTGCTCCAGCAGAACGTTGGTGGCGCCCACGATACCGGTCAGCGGCGTGCGGATGTCGTGAGACACGGCGCGCAGCAGGTCGGCATACATCTTTTCGCGGTCGGCCTCCCGGCGCACCTGCTCGGTCTGCTTGGCCCGGCTGGTAACGGTAGCGGTCAGGATGGAGATGGTCATCATCACCAGGAACGTCAGCGGAAAGCCCGTCAGCGTAAAGCTGATATGCCAGAAGGGGTAGGTAAAGATGATGTCCACGCTGAACACCCCCACCACTGCCATGATGATGCCCAGCAGATAGCCGTCCGTCCAGTAGGCGGTAAGGAACACATCCAGCAGAAAGATCATGGCAACGTAGCTGGTGTCGTTGTGCATATCGAAGCTGCGAAGCAGCAGACAGCACATAACGGCTACCAGGTAGAGTCCCAGTGCTTTCAGCACATCCATGCCGGAAAAGCGCAGGCCAATGGTCCGCAGCAACTGTCTCCGGCGGGCTTGTTTACCGGTCATAGCCGCCCTCCCCTCCTTTTGATGACGTTATTATAACATACATTATCGCTAAGGTGACGCTAAGATATCGTTAAGGTATCACGAATATCTCATTAAGAGCAACCGAAAATAACAAATAAGAGACGGCGTTGGCCGTCTCTTTTCATCTTTGCTGCGCGGGGATCAGGCTTTGCGATCTATGTGCAGGAGGCGTTTTCTGTCGAAAAACACCCATAAAAAAGCAAATCACCACGCTTTCGCGTGGTTTCCTCATCGGTATGCCTTACCGCTGGCTCACTTCCCAGTCGCTGTCGGCAAAGATCATGTCATCCAGGTCACCCCAGATCCAAGTTGTCGTCATGGTGATATCACGCTCCTTTCTTCCGTTTTACAGTGTTATTATATGCCGCGGCAGCCCGGATAACAAGCGCAAAATTGGATATTATGTATAAAGCTTTTGTAAACTTTTATTGCACATTGCACAATACCTATGGGTTATTTCTGTGTAACACTCTTGCGCTGTTGTGTGCTGTATAGTATAATAAAGTGTTCAAGCAGTCTTATGTGGTGAGGTGAGCACCTGATGAGAGAGTTTCACGGCGGCGACTATGATGTGGCCGTCATCGGCGCGGGGCACGCGGGCATCGAGGCTGCCCTGGCGGCGGCCCGGATGGGCATGAAGACCGTCTGCCTGACGGTGAGCCTGGACGCGGTGGGGAATATGCCCTGCAACCCGGCCATCGGCGGCACCGGCAAGGGCCATCTGGTCCGGGAGCTGGACGCACTGGGTGGCGAGATGGCCCGGGCGGCGGACAGGGCCTGCATCCAGTATCGGATGCTGAACCGGGGCAAGGGTCCCGCCGTGTGGTCCCTGCGGGCTCAGGCGGACCGGCGGAAATACCAGCAGGTGATGAAGCACACGCTGGAATTGCAGCCGGGGCTGACGCTGCGGCAGGCGGAGGTGACGGAGATACGCTGCGACGGGAACGGCCATGCCGCCGCCGTGGTGCTCCGCACCGGCGCGGTGCTGGGCGCCAGGGCGGTCATTCTGTGCACGGGCACGTATCTGACCGGACAGACCATCGTGGGCGAGTGCATCGAGGCCTCCGGGCCGGACGGCCTGCACCCGGCCAACGCCCTGACGGACAGCCTGCGGGCACTGGGGCTGCCCCTGCGGCGGTTCAAGACCGGCACGCCGCCGCGGATACACCGGGGCAGCGTGGACTTCAGCAAAATGGAGCTGCAGGAGGGCGACCCGGATCCGCTGCCCTTCAGCTTTGAGACAAAGAACGTGCCGGAAAACCGGGCGGTGTGCTATCTGACCTACACCAACGAGGAGACACACCGGATCATACGGGAAAATCTGGACCGCAGTCCCATTTACTCCGGCGTTATCGAGGGCATCGGCCCCCGGTACTGCCCGTCCATCGAGACGAAGGTGGTGCGCTTTGCGGACAAGCCCCGGCACCAGCTGTTTATCGAGCCTATGGGGCTGGACACCGAGGAGCTGTATGTGCAGGGCTTCTCGTCCTCCATGCCGGAGGAGGTGCAGCTGGAGATGCTGCACACGGTGCCGGGACTGGAGCACGCAGTGATGATGCGGCCGGCCTACGCCATCGAGTACGACTGCATCGACCCGCTGGCGCTGCTGCCCACGCTGGAGGTAAAGGCGGTGCCCGGCCTGTACGGCGCGGGGCAGTTCAACGGCTCCTCCGGCTACGAGGAGGCGGCGGTGCAGGGCTTTGTGGCCGGCGTGAACGCGGCGCTGAAATTGCAGGGCCGGGAGCCGCTGGTGCTCAAGCGGAGCGAGAGCTATATCGGCACGCTGATCGACGACCTGGTGACCAAGGGCACCGAGGAGCCGTACCGCATGATGACCAGCCGGTCGGAATACCGGCTGCTGCTGCGGCAGGACAACGCCGATGCGCGGCTGTGCCCTATCGGGCACGAGCTGGGGCTGGTCAGCGATGAACGGCTGGCAGCGGTGGAGGCCAAGTACGAGGCCGTGGCAAAGGAGATACGGCGGCTGGAGCACACGGGCATACCCGGTACGCCGGAGCTGAACGCCCTGCTGGCAGAACGGGGCACCGCCGCCGTGGACAGCGGCTGCCGCCTGATCGATCTGCTGCGGCGGCCCCAGCTGACCTACGCGGACCTGACAGAATTCGACGCAAATCGACCCGACCTGCCCGCGGAGGTGCGGGAGCAGGTGGAGATCACCGTGAAGTACGAGGGCTATATCCAGCGCCAGCAGCGGCAGGTGGCGGAGTTTGAGAAGCTGGAGCGCCGGAAGCTGCCGCCGGATATGGACTACGACCACATTCAGGGTCTGCGGCTGGAGGCGCGGGAGAAGCTCAGCGCGCTGCGGCCCCTGAACGTGGGGCAGGCCGGGCGGGTATCCGGCGTGTCACCGGCGGATGTGGCGGCGCTGCTGATCTGGCTGCAGACACACGACAAGGAGGCGGACGCATGACGGCACATGAGCTGACCCACACCATACGGAACGATATGCCGGTGTATCCCGGCACGGAGCAGCCCCGGCTGACCACCGCCTGCACGATCGACCAGTGCGGCTACCGGGAGACGCTGCTGCATATGTTCTCCCATACCGGCACCCACATGGACGCCCCGGCCCACATGCTCCGTGACGGTACGGCGCTGGACCGCTACGACGCGGCGAAGTTCGCCGGGCCCGCCGTGGTGGTGGACTGCCGGGGGCAGCGCGCCATTACTCTGTCCCTGCTGCAGAGCTATGACCTGAACGGCGCAGACTTCGTGCTGTTCTGCACCGGCTGGGACAAGAAGTGGGGCACGCCGGGCTACTATGAGGGCTTTCCCTGCCTGACGGCGGAGGCGGCGGCATATCTGGCCGGCCTGCCGCTGAAGGGCGTGGGCGAGGACACCATCTCGCTGGACCCCTGCGACAGCGTGGATTTCCCCAACCACATGACACTGCTGGGCGCGGACTTTGTGAACACCGAGAACCTCAAGGGGCTGGACAAGCTGCTGGGCAGGCGCTTCACATTCGTTACGCTGCCCCTGAAATTTGAGAATGCCGATGGCTGCTCCTGCCGCGCCATCGCTCTGGAGGAATGACAATGGGTAAATTGCGGTTCCTGTTTGCGCTGTGGATGGCAAAGCTGTCCATCCCGGCGCTGAAGATCACCCGCCACAACGGCACGGACTTTCCCGGCAGTCTGGCGGTGAAGCTGTGTCCGGACTTTTTGAAGTATATCGGCAAGCCGGAGCACATCATAGCCGTCACCGGCACCAACGGCAAGACCACCGTGGCCAATATGCTGAACGACGTGCTCACCGCCGAGGGCAAGACCGTACTCAGCAACCGGGCGGGCAGCAACATCGTCTCCGGCGTCAGCACGGCGCTGCTGAAGGGCTGCGGCCTGCTGGGCCGGATCAGGCCGGAGTACGACCTGGCGATCCTGGAGATCGACGAGCGCTCCGCGCCCAGGATCTATCCCTATGTGAAGCCGGAGCACATCGTCATCACCAACCTGTTCCGGGACTCCATCATGCGGAACGCCCATCCGGGCTACATCGCGGACATCCTGACCCGGTCCCTGCCTAAGGAGAGCAGGCTGATCCTCAACGCCGACGACCTGATCTCCTGCACGGTGGCGCCGGAGAACCAGCGGGTATATTTCGGCATCGACCGGCTGCCCACCGACGTGACGGAATGCGAGAACCTGCTGAACGATATGCGTATCTGCCCCCGATGCGCCGGGAAGCTGCGGTATGAATACCGCCGCTACCACCACATCGGCCGGGCCGTGTGCGAGAGCTGCGGCTTCCACTCCCCCGACTGCGACTATCTGGCCACAAAGGTGGACACCGCCGCCCACACCATGTGCATACGGGAGGCGGGGCAGGAATACCCGTACACCCTCATCACCGACAGCCTGCACAACATCTACAACACGGTGACGGTCATCGCCGCCCTGCGGCAGCTGGGCTATGACCACGGCACCATCGCCCGCCGCATGGCGGAGGTGAAGATCCCCGCCAGCCGGCTGTCCGAGGAGGAGATCGGCGGCGTGAAGGTCATTATGCAGATGTCAAAGGACAAGAACGCCCTGGCCTGCTCCCGCAACTTCGACTATATCCGGTCCAAGCCGGGGAAGAAGGAACTGCTGCTGATGATGAACTGCCTGGGCGTGGCCAAAAGCTGGTCGGAGAACCCCAGCTGGATGTACGACACGGATTTTGAATTCCTGAACAGTGACGATGTGACGTGCCTGGTCTGCGCCGGGCCGCGGGCCTATGACTACCAGCTGCGGCTGCTGCTGGCGGGCATCCCCCGGCAGAAGATACGGCTGGCCGAGGACGAGTTCGCCGCCCTGGAGCTGCTGCCGCTGACCCCCGGCGACGACGTGTATCTGCTCTACGGCGTGGACGGCACGCCCCTGGCCTTCCGGGTCAGGGAAAAGCTGAAGGAAAAGCTGCTGGCAAAGGAGGGCGCGCAATGAAGGCGGAAATTCTGTTTCCGGAGGTCTGCAACCTGTACGGCGATCTGCAGAACATCTACTATCTGAAGCGCTGCTGCCCGGCGCTGGAGATCATAGAGACGGACCTGCACAGCAAACCCCGGTTCCTCACGGAGGATGTGGCGCTGGTCTATATGGGCAGCACCACGGAGCAGGGGCTGCGTCTGGCGGCGGACGCCCTGCGGCCCTATGCCGCGGACATCGCCGCAAGGGCGGACGCGGGACAGCTGATCCTGCTGACCGGCAACGCGCCGGACGTGTTTTCCGCCGCCATAGAAAGCGACAGCGCCGACACCATAGAGGGGCTGGGCATTCTGCCCGGGCGGGTGAAGTACACCATGATGAAGCGGCACAACAGCTTCTTCCTGGGCACCTTTGACGGTATGGAGGTCGTCGGCTTCAAGAGCCTGTTCGGCTTCCACTACGACGCAGCAGAGACGGAGGGCTGGTTTGACACCGTGCGGGGCGTTGGCCGCACGCCGGAGTCGAAGCCGGAGGGCTTCTGCCGGGGCGGGCTGTACGCCACGGCGCTGATCGGCCCCCTGCTGCCGCTGAACCCGCCCCTGTGCAAGTGGCTGCTGCGGCAGATGGGCGCCGAGGACACGCTGGCCTTCGAGGACGCGGCCTTCGCCAGCTTTAACAAACGTGTGGCGGAGTTCAAGGAGCCGGGCAGAGGTTTCCAATACTCGTAAGCAAAAAACATCCCCCGGTCGGGGGATGTTTTTTGTATCAGAGCTTTTCGGACAGTGTTTCGTCCAGGCCCACGCCGTAGAGGTTCTTGGCCGAGCAGCCGGCGCGCCCGCCGCCGGCACAGGCACAGGCGCACGCACAGGCGCAGCTGCTGGCACAGGCACAGTGGCTGCCGCCGCCGAAACCGCCGCCGCCAAAGCCGCCGCCACGGCTTCCGCCGCCGAAGCCGCCGCCACCTCTTCTGGGCGGTCTGGGCTTTGTTTTGGTGCCCACGCTGCCGGGACGGGGCCTGCCGTCCGGCCCGGCGGGGTACCACAGGTGGTTTACGAACACATACCGGGTGCCGAAGCCGCCGGCGTAGCCGTCGCCCCGGCGGGCGGCGGAGATCAGCACGAAGATGAATATCACCACGAAAATCGTCACCATCATGCCGATGATGGCGTCACCGGTGTCGTCATCAAAATGCTCGCATGGCACATACACACAGTGGTCGTAGTCGGAGGGGAGATTGTCGGCGCTGTATTCCTCCGACAGCTGGGTGGGCCAGTCGGTGTAGCGCACCTGTACGTTCATTTTGTAGCCGTAGTCCAGATCGGAGGCGGTGATGGCCATGCCGTTTTGCACCGTCACGCTGTCAGCGCCGCTGACCGTGCCCTCGGTGAAATCGCCGGTCAGCCCGGCGGGGTCGTTCCAGATGAGGGTCATCTGGCCGATCCTAGCCTCGTCGAACCAGCCGGGGGTGTAGTCGTAGTTCACATAGTCATAGTGAACATTGTCATAGTCCTCAATAACGCCGTTGGTGCTGAGCTGATACATATACTCCTGCACCCACGAGTAGGCGAAGGAAAACGTCTCGTTCGCCTCGTAGGCGCGGTCAAGATAGACATACATATAGCTGTTATCGAAGTCCAGCCGCTCGATGTTGTCCGTCAGTGCCGCCACGTCCCGGATGGAGCCGTTGGGCACGCCTATTTTCAGCTCCTGCCCGTAGGGCAGCTCCTCCAGCGGCGTCCACTCCAGCTTCACGGTGATAAGCAGGCTGCCATCCTCCGTGTTGGGCGTCACCATAACGCCGTACTGCTCGATGTAGTCGTAATCCGCCCATGCGGTGGCGGTAAAGCAAACCGCCGCCAGTAAGACAAGCAGCAGAACGTGCAGTTTCTTCAGCATAGGGTGCCCTCCTCCCGGTTGCTTTCACGCAGTTGGCACAGCTGCTCCATTTTGGCGCTCGTGGCCCGGATGGCCGCGCAGCGCTCACTCTGCCAGATCTTGTCCCAGTCGTCGGCGAGGATATTACCCAAGGGTTGGCTGCTGAGCCAGCTCTGGCAGGGGATCACGCCGCCGTCCGGGGCGACGGCCATATTGCTGAGGCAGGCGCCGCAGCTGGGCACCAGGGTCAGGCCCAGGGCGCGCAGCGTCTCCTCCTTCAGCCAGCCGGGGCTGGTGAAGTCCAGTTCCATTTCCAGCTCCTCCGTCACCGCCACGGCCTTTGTCAGTACGTCGGTGAGCTGCTGCTCGGTCAGCGCCGTGGCCCGGCTCTCGTCGCCCACCGCGCCGCCGGAGGGGATCAGCCCGGAGCAGGTCACATAGCGGACGCCCAGACCGTGGACGAAGCGCAGCGTCTCGTCATAGGCGGTATTCAGGCTGCACAGGGGCGTGTTCACGGACACGGACAGCCCCGCCGCCACAGCGGCACGGATGCCCGCCACGGTGTCGTCAAAGCCATCGGCACCCACCAGAGCGTTGTGTGTGGCGGGATCGTGGCTGTACAGCGTCACCTGCACGCTGTCCAGGCTGGCGTCATACAGCTTTTGGCACAGCGCCGGCGTCAGCAGGCGGCCGTTGGTGTTCAGCCGGGTGACGAACCACTGGGCAGCATCCACCAGCTCCACCAGATCGGCGCGCAGGGTGGGCTCGCCGCCGGTGAACGTCACCTGGGGGATATTTGCCGCGCGCAGCCGATCCAAGACCTCCTTCCACTGGGCGGTGGTCAACTCCGGTGTGTCGGACAGGGGCTGTTCCGCCGCATAGCAGTGCAGACATTTCTGGTTGCAGTGCCACGCGCCGTCACGGGTCATGGCGCTGACCATCAGGTCCATACGGTGGGGCGCGGTCATCTCGGGGGCGTACTCGCCAAGCGTCAGCGGCGCGACCTCCGCCTCCGGCGCCTGCCCCCGGGCGATGGCCACCAGGGACTCTATCATGATTTGCAGGTCCTCCGCCAGACGCTCCTTGGGCGTGAAGGGGTAGACCTTATGGGTCCGGGCCACCGCGCCGGCGGCCATGGCGTTCCAGTCGCTCTCGGTGATCTCCAGCCCGGCAAAGGGCTCCAGCCGGTCCATGAAGCAGGAGAGCAGGATGGCCCAGCTCAGGTTCAGGGGCACCAGCTTGCTGCCGTTGAGCAGCAGCAGAAAGGGCGCGTTTTCCGCGTCCTCACGGGGTGGGATCATGTGGATACGCACCACGCCCCGGCCCTTGGGGTCCAGGGTGATGTGCCGCACACAGTTCAGGTGCTGCCGCCGGTAGCGGCGCTCCAACATTGTAGACACAGGCAGTCCTCCTTTATGAAGGCGATGTGGGGATAGCTATGTGCAGTATACCACAGCGCGGGGCAAAGCGCAACAGGACGCACAGTGAGGCAGCGCGTTGGCAGGGCGCAGCAAAAATAAATCCACCCTTGCGGGTGGTTTATTTTTGGTGGACCTGAAGGGATTTCCCCCGCAAGGGGGGATAAACTTCGACTCCCGCAGGCCCACGGCAAAATGAAAACCGCCCTTTCGGACGGTTTTCATTTTGGTGGACCTGAAGGGATTCGAACCCTCGACCTCTCGGATGCGAACCGAACGCTCTCCCAGCTGAGCTACAAGCCCGTATTCACTTGCGTACCCTGTTATTATACACATTTCCCGCAAAAAAGCAAGAGGAATTTCTGCGCCAGCCGCATCATTAGCTAATCAAAATGTAGATATCAATTTTATGTATTTTACTTATGTTTATTTTGTGATATACTATTTTCTGTTGCGCGTTTGCGCTGCCTTTGACGATTTCAACACAACACCTTAATTATACAGGAGGGCTTCCGCTATGAGCAGAACTTTGGGTACCGTGGTCCGGGGCGTGCGCGCCCCCATCTTCCGCGAGGGTGACAGCGTGGTGGACATCACCGTCAGCACCGTGCTGAATGCGCTGGCTGAAAACAACATCACCGCCCGCGACGGCGACGTGGTGGCCGTGACCGAGTCCGTGGTGGCCCGCTGCCAGGGCAACTACGCCACCTGCGAGCAGATCGCCGAGGACGTCCGCGCCAAGACCGGCGGCAAGACCGTGGGCGTGGCATTCCCCATCCTCAGCCGCAACCGCTTCTCCCTGCTGCTGCGTGGCATCGCCATGGGCGCCGAGAAGGTCGTGCTGCTGCTGAGCTATCCCTCCGACGAGGTGGGCAACCATCTGGTGAGTCTGGACCAGCTGGACGAGGCCGGCATCGACCCGTGGCACGATGTGCTGTCGCTGGAGCAGTTCCGCGCGGCCTTCGGTGAGGTAGTGCATCCCTTCACCGGCGTGGACTATGTGGCCTATTACAAGTCCATCATCGAAGATGCCGGTGCCCAGGCGGAGATCGTGTTCGCCAACCGCGTCACCGCTATCCTGCCCTACACCGACACGGTGATCACCTGCGACATCCACAGCCGCCAGCGCAGCAAGCGTCTGCTGACCGCCGCCGGTGCCAAGGTGGTGCTGGGTCTGGACGACCTGCTGACCGCGCCCGTGGACGGCAGCGGCTACAACGCCCAGTACGGCCTGCTGGGCAGCAACAAGGCGGACGACGACCGCGTGAAGCTGTTTCCCCGCGACGCCAAGGCGGTGGCGGAGGACATCGGCAAGGCGATGAGCGACGCCACCGGCAAGCGGGTGGAGGCCATGGTCTACGGCGATGGCGCGTTTAAGGATCCCGCCGGGAAGATCTGGGAGCTGGCTGACCCCGTGGTGGCTCCCGGCTATACCAGCGGTCTGGTTGGTACGCCCAACGAGCTGAAGCTGAAGTATCTGGCGGACAAGGAGTTCGCCGACCTCAGCGGCGAGGAGCTGAAGAACGCCATCTCCGAGAAGATCAAGGCCAAGGATGCCAAGAAGTCTCTGGTGGGCAACATGGTGTCCGAGGGCACCACGCCCCGGAACCTCACCGACCTGATCGGCTCCCTGTGCGACCTGACCAGCGGCTCCGGTGACAAGGGCACCCCCATCGTCTACATTCAGGGCTATTTCGACAACTACACCAACGAGTAAACAGCAGCAGTCCCCCGGCCTTGCCGGGGGACTGCTTTCACGTATACCGCCAGCCCCCGGCAGAGCCGGGGGCTGGCGTATCAGCTCAGTTGTACAATATCTCGTCCACGGCCACGGTGGAGCTATCATAGGTATCGTCCACCGGCTCCTCGAATTCCAGTGCATCGAGGAACGCCTTTGTCTCCACGGCGAAGTCGGGGACGTTGAGGCTGAAGGAGACGTTGCCCTTGTCGGTGTTGAGCCGAATCTCAATGTCAAGGTTGGTGCTGCTGTACATATCGTCGCGCAGGGGGTCGATGGGTGCGCGGCTGTTGGCGGCGTCCGCCAGCGCATGGGACACCAGATCCTGCGCCTGCTGGCGGGTCAGATCCGCAAACGCGCCGGTCTCGTACTGGCTGACGTAGCCGCCCGCCACGTTGCTCACGCCGCCATATTTCCGCAGGGCATCCAAACCCATAAGGGACTCCCGGCAGTCGGTGCGGCTCACCAGCTGGGTCAGCAGCCGGTGGATATCGGAGCCGTTGACGATCGATACCCTCCACTCACGACACAGACTCGTGCCGTTCCGCAGCTGGTAGTCCACACGCACATAGCGGGTGGTCGGGCCGCCCTCCGTGTCCAGATAGGTTTGGTTCTCCAGCCTTTCGCCTGTCTCATCGTACTGCTCCAGAATGGCGCGGTGGAGGGAGATCACGCTCTCCACCGCTGCGGGATCATCGGCGGTGAAATCCGCATAGCTGGCGCTGAAGCGGACGGAGGTCACGTCCTCCGCGTCCGGGACGCGGTGCTGATAGCCGGTGATGTCCAGCTTCACGCACACCGTCACCGCCGCCAGCACCAGCACCATGGCCGCCGTCTCCAGCCACCAGCGCTTGTTGAAGATGCGGAACTTCTTTTGCAGCAGCATCTGGGCGGCGAAGAAGCAGATCACGCCCATGACCAGCTGGCAGATCAGCAGGCAGGCGAAGCCGCCATCGATAAAGGCGGTATAGCGCAGGAACAGACCCAGTCCCAGACCGCCGCACAGTCCGATACTCCACCGGGCGATGGGGCGCAGCCACCGGAAGGACATAGCGTCGCCGGCCGTCTCGCTGGGGCGCTTTTTATACAGCCACCACACCAGCGCCAGCAGTGCGATGCCCACCGCGGCGTAGATGATACAGGTGGAGAAGGCGGAGGCCGGCAGCTGGACGCGTTGATAGCTTTGGGTGCCGATGGGCTCGCGGAACTGCACTTCGATGGGCTGGGCGCCGCCGTTGGCCACGGCATCCCAGATCCGACCCACCGGCGTCAGCCAGGTGATGAACTCCGGAATGTCGCTGCTGCTGTAGCCGAAGTAAAACATCTGCGTCATCGTGCTTATCACCGCGTACAGGAGGAGGGCGATGACGTTCATCGCGCCGTAGAGCACCGGCACCGCCAGCAGCCATCCCGTGACCATGGCGCACAGGGAGCCGAGCGCGAAGAAGAACAGCGCCATCAGCTCCGTCAGCAGCAGCCACGTGCCCAGCGCCGCCCAGTCCACGTAGGAGAAGCCGGCGCTGCACAGAGCGGTCAGCAGGAAGATCAGCACGTTCCCCGCCGTCAGCGCTCCCAGCGCAGAGAGGACGTGGGAGAAAAATGCCTGTGTCCGTGTCACCGGCAGGGCGTGCATCAGTCCCACGGTGCGGCCGGACATCAGGTACGACCACACCGCCATGGCTGCAAAGCAGCCGAACAGCAGGGACATGACCACGGAGGCGGGTATGGACTGGATGATGACGTTGTGCTGCCGCAGCTGCAGCACGGTCATGATGCCCTCCGCCACGCCGTCGCACTCCCGGCTCGCCGACAGTATCTGCATGGGAAGGATCACCACCCACACGGCCACATACAAAAACAGCAGCGGCCAGTAGCGCTTTATATCGCTGCGCAGCAGCGCGGCGTTACAGAAGGATGTCTTTCGCGGCATAATCCACACCTCCCAGCTCGTAAATGAATATCTCCTCCAGCGTCAGCGGGATGGATTCCAGCAGCACCGGCTCGGTGATCTGCATCCGGCGCATGATCTCCTGACTGCTACCCCGGACGATATAGGTGTACACCCGTCCCACGTGGCTGCGGTGCAGGATGTTCAGCTCCGCCGGCAGCGGCGGCTCGGTAACGCCCTGATAGGCCACCTGCAGCTTCACCGTGTTGTCCTGCAGGTCGCTGAGGCTCCGCTCCAGCAGCACCTTGCCGTGGTTCAGGATGCCCACGTGGTCGCACACGTCCTCCAGCTCCCGCAGGTTGTGGCTGGAGACCAGCACCGTGGTGCCGCGCTCCGCCACGTCGCCCAGAAGCAGCGACCACACCTGCCGCCGCATCACCGGGTCAAGGCCATCCACCGGCTCGTCCAGAATGAGGTACTCCGGCATACAGCACACCATCAGCCAAAAGGCCGCCTGCTTCTGCATACCCTTGCTCATCCGCCGCAGCATCATTTTCTCATCCAGCGGAAAGACCTGCTTCAGCTTCTCATACCGCTCCCAGCTGAAATCGGGGTAGATACCGGCGAGGAATTTCGCCATCTCCCGGATGCCCGACTGCGGGAAGTAGTACCAGTCGTCGCCGATAACGGCCATACGACTCTTCACGGCGGTGTTCTCATATACCGGCTGACCGTCCACCAGCACGTCGCCGCTGTCCTGCCGGTAGATGCCCGCCAAATGGCGGATGATGGTGGATTTCCCCGCGCCGTTGGGCCCTACCAGACCGTACACCGCGCCGTGGGGCACCGTCATGGTCAGGTCGTCCAGCGCCCGGAAGCCGTCAAAGGTCTTGACGACGTTTTTTACCTCGATCATTTACCCTCTCCTCCTTCCCAAAGTAACAGCAGCTGTTCCCGGGTATAGCCCAGGCTCTTCAGCTCCTCCAGTAGCGGGACCAGCCGCCCCGTCAGCTCAGCGACGCGCCGCAGATGCTCGCCGTCCCCGGCGGAGACAAAGCTCCCTCTGCCGGCCACAGAGTAGATGTACCCCTCCGCCTCCAGCTCCGCGTAAGCCCGCTGGATGGTGTTGGGGTTGATGGCCAGCTGCGTAGCCAGAGAGCGCACGGAGGGCAGCTTTTCGTCCGGCTCCAGCAGCCCTGTCAGCATCATGCGCCGCAGGCTGTCCTTCACCTGCTGGTACAGGGGACGGCTGTCCCGGTAATCCAGCACGATCATATCGCACACGCTCCTTTCTGTGTCGAGTGTATTATGCGTGTTAGTACAGTTAGCATATCACGATGTTCTCCCTCCTGTCAAGGGAAAATTTTTCTTTTCATCCCCGGGGTTTCGTAGTATAATGGCTCCAAATTCTTTTCCCGAAGGGGGCATTTCTATGCGTATCACGGTAAAAGTCGGCACCTCTACTCTGGCCCACGCCACAGGACGGCTGAATATCCAGCGGATGGAGGGCCTGTGCAAGGTCCTGAGCGACCTGAAAAACGCCGGGCACGAGATCATTCTCGTTTCCTCCGGCGCCATCGGCATGGGCGTGGGCAAGCTGAACCTGCCGGGACGACCTAAGGATATGCCCACGAAGCAGGCGGCCGCCGCCGTGGGCCAGTGCGAGCTGATGTACACCTATGACAAGCTGTTCAACGAGTACAATCACACAGTGGCACAGGTGCTGCTCACCGGCGAGGATGTAAAGAACGAGCAGCGCAGCCGTAATATGCGGAACACCATTTTCCGGCTGCTGGAGCTGGGCGCGCTGCCTGTCATCAACGAAAACGACACCGTGGCCACCGACGAGGTGGGCGTGGAGAACACCATCGGCGAGAACGACACGCTTTCCGCCATCGTGGCGGCGGCGGTACACGCCGACCTGCTGATCCTGCTCAGCGATATCGACGGCCTGTATGACGGCGATCCCCACAGGGATCCCACCGCGAAGCTTATCCCCGTGGTGCCGTCCATCGACGCGCACATTCTCGCTCTGGGCGGCGGCAGCGGCAGCGGCCTGGGCACAGGCGGCATGGCCACCAAGCTGAAGGCCGCGCAAATCGTCACCGAGGTCGGCTGCCAGATGGTCATCGCCAATGGCAGCAAGCCCGCCCTGCTGTACGACATCGTGGGCGGAAAGCCTGTGGGCACCCGATTTCTGGCAAAGGAGAAGTGAGCCATGACCACTATCGATATTCTGAAAAAGACCCGCGCCGCCCGGGGCGGACTGGCCGTCCTGGACGAGGCAGGCAAAAACGCCCTGCTGCTGTCCATGGCCGACAGTCTTCTGTCCCATGAGGGAGCCATCCTGACGGAAAACGCCGCCGACATGGCCGACGCCCGGGGGCATATCTCCGATGTGATGCTGGACCGGCTGCGGCTGGACCATGACCGACTGGCGGGCATGGCCGACGGCGTGCGGGCCATTGCCGCCCTGCCGGACCACACCGGCCGTGTGCTGTCCGAGGTACGCCGCCCCAACGGTCTGGTCATCCAGAAGGTACAGGTCCCTCTGGGGCTGGTGTCCATTATCTATGAGAGCCGCCCCAACGTTACCTCAGATGCGGCGGCCCTGGCGCTGAAATCCGGCAATGTCTGCGTGCTCCGCAGCGGCAAGGAGGCCTACCGTACCGCCCGCGCCATCGTGCAGGCACTGAAGGCCGGCATCGCCGCCGAGGGCGGCGACCCGGACATTCTGAACATCGTGGACGACACCACCCACCAGTCTGCCGCGGACATCATGACCGCCAAGGGTCTGGTGGACCTGCTGATCCCCCGGGGCGGCGCGGGACTGATCCGGGCCTGCGTGGCCGGCGCCACCGTGCCCTGCATCGAGACGGGTACCGGTATCTGCCATGTGTATGTGGACGAGAGCGCCGATCTGAGCAAGGCCCTGAACATTGTGGAAAACGCCAAGGCCAGCCGTCCCTCCGTGTGCAACGCCGAAGAGGTGCTGCTGGTACACAGCGCCGTGGCGGCGGAATTCCTGCCCCGGCTGAAAAAGCGTTTGGTGGATGACCGAGCTGCCGCAGGCAAGGTCCCCGTGGAGCTGCGGCTGGACGAGCGCGCCGCGGCGGTCATTCCCGGTACCCCCGCCGGCGGGCAGGACTTCGACACCGAATTTCTGGACTATATTCTGGCCGTGAAGCTCGTGGACAGCGTGGACGAGGCCATCGCTCACATTGCCGCCCACTCCACCGGCCACAGCGAGGCCATCGTCACCGAGGACAGCGCCCACGCCGAGGCCTTTGTCAACGGGGTGGACAGCGCCGCCGTGTATGTCAATGCCTCCACCCGCTTTACCGACGGCGGCGAGTTCGGTCTGGGCTGCGAGATGGGCATCTCCACCCAGAAGCTCCACGCCCGGGGCCCCATGGGTCTGGACGAACTGACCACGTATAAATACGTCATCCGCGGCGACGGGCAGATCAGATAAAGCAAAAAGAGACGGCATCCGCCGTCTCTTTTCATATTTCCACGATCTCTGCGCCCAGGGCCGCGGCGTCCGCCCGGTCGTGGGTGACGCACAGCACCGCCGCGCCGTTCCGGTGCCGCAGAAGGTACTGCGCCGTCCGGTCCCGGGCCGCGCCGTCCAAGCCCTTAAAGGGCTCATCCAACAGCAGCAGCTCCGGCACATAACACACCGCCCGGGCAATGGACACCCGCCGCCGCTGTCCGCCGGACAGTTCCGCCGCCCGCTGGTCCAGGCAGTCCGCCAATCCCAGCTCCCGCAGGTGCTCCTCGATATCCGGCCGGGACATGATCCGGCCCGTGACCAGACGCACGTTCTCCACGGCGTCCAGCTGCGGGCACAGACGGTCCTCCTGAAACACGAAACCCAATCGCTCCGGCACGCCGGTGACGGTGCCGCTGTCCGGCATCTCCAACCCGGCGATACAGCGCAGGAGCGTGGTCTTCCCGCGGCCGGAGGGGGCCATCAGACACACCACCGCCCCGTCCGGGACGGTCAGGCTCACGTCCTCCAGCACGGCCTTGTCGCCGAAGTGCTTGTACAGATGTGCCGCGTTCATGCGCCGCACCCCCTTTCCAGCCGACGGAAGCCCCGCCGCAGCAGGGCCAGCACCAGTCTCTCAAACAGGGCGCTCAGCGCCACGATCACCACGGTCCAGGCCAGCAGGTCGGCGGTCTGGAGGTAGATCTTCGCGTCGTACAGTCTCTCGCCCAGGGAGCCGGCCACCACACCGATGACCTCGGCCGCTACACCGGCCTTCCAGCTCATGCCCAGGGCCGCGGCGCAGCCCGCCAGCAGGAACGGCTCCACCGCCGGCAGCAGGATGCTGTGCAGTTGCCGCCGCCAGGACACCCGGAAGGCCCGGGCCATTTCCAGAAGCTGGCCATCCGCACTGCGGAGGCCCGCCAGCACGTTGGTGTACAGAATGGGGAAGACCATCAGGAATGAGATGAACAGCGGCAGCGCCGATGTCCGCATCCAGATCAGTGCCAGGATGATGAACGACGCCACCGGCACCGCCTTGATGGCCAGCACATAGGGCCGCAGCAGCACCTCCACCACCGGCCAGCGTCCCGCCGCCAGCGCCAGCACAAAGGCCAGCACCAGTGCCAGGGCAAAGCCGCCGGCGATACGGCAAAAGCTGAACGCCACCGCCCGCCGGAAGGTCGCTGTCACCGCCAGGGCGCAAAGCCGCCCCAGCACCGTTACCGGTCCCGGCAGCAGCAGTGCCGAGCCCACGGCCCAGGAGGCCGCCTGCCAGACCGACAGGGCCAGCACCACCGCGCCGGCACGCTGCCAGGTCTTTATTTTTTTGTCCGCAGGTGTGCTCATGCGCCCATCCAGTAGAAGCCGTCACCGGGCATGGCGCCGCCCACGGCCTCCGTCTTCAGGTCGTACAGTGTTTGCAGATAGCCGCCCACGGCGACCTTCATATCCACGCCGGTAATACACACCAGATTGCACTGGGGCAACGCCTTCTCCGCCACGGCGGCCTTGACGATGCCATATTTCTCCACCAGCACAGCGGCCTCGGCCGGGTGCTCATTGGCGTAGTCCGTGCTGGCGGCGTAGTCCTCCAAAAAGGCCGCCAGTGCCGCAGGATGCTCATCAGCAAATGCCTTGCGGGCCACCAGCACCGAAGTGATCAGGCGGCTGCCGTTGTCCAGCGCATCCCATTCGGCGCTCAGATCCAGCGCCACGCGCAGGCCCTCCACCTGGCTCTGCGCCACGGTGACAAAGGGCTGGGGCAGCATGGCCACGGCGTTGTCCTGTTCCGCCATCAGGGCCACGATCTCCGTGGGCTCGCTCTTCCACTCCACCTGTACGTCCTCACCCAGAGTCAGCCCGTGCTGCGAGAGCAGATAGGTCAACGCGTACTCCGGGGTAGCGCCCTTGCCGGTGGCGTAGATGGTCTTTCCGTTCAGCGAGGCAATGTCCGTTACCGTCTCGCCGCCCTTTTCCACGATATACAGCACACCCAGCGTGCCGGCGGCCAGCAGCACCACGCCGCCCTCCGTCTGGTTGTACAGGATGGCCGCCACGTTGGCCGGCACCGCCAGTACATCCAGCTCGCCCTGCACCAGCTGGGGCGTCAGCTCATTGGCGCTGGCCGCGATGGTGTACGTATACGCGTTCTGGCCCAGGCCGTTGTCCGCATCGTCAAACAGCTTTACCATGCCCATGGAGGTAGGGCCCTTCAGCCCGCCCAACCGCACAGTGACCGGCTGGGCGGCGGATTTGTCGCCATCCTCAATGGGCATAGGCGTTTTCGGCGTTACGCAGGCGCACAGCGTCAATGCCAGCGTCAGCGCCAGCAGCAGGGATATCATTTTTTTCATGTTGTTTTCTCCTTTCCGTGATACGGTCTCTTATACAAAGCTGTCGTGCAGCATGCCTATCTGTCTTCTATCGGTGTGATCACGTTGGAGTACAGCGTCTTGGCGCTGACACCCTCCAGCCTCCCGATCTTTCCGCTGAGGGCGGAGATCGCGTCCTGCGGCGCATCCAGCACCACGGAGATGATATTCACGCCCCGGGCGCGGTAGGGCACGCCCATCCGCCCGATGATATACATACCGTACTGATGCAGCAGCGCGTTCAGCTCCGTCACCGCGTTCTCATTTTCCACAATGACCGCAATGACCGCCACCCGTGTTTCCATAGCAAAACCTCCCGTCGTAAGATCCGCTGCCAAATAAAAAAGCCGCGCCGCCACCGCGACACGACCACAGCGCCCGCTTCGCGGGCGCAGAACCTATGGCGCATCTTCCGTCTCAAGCGTACTTTCGACGTCAGCAGCGTGTTTATTGTACGGCAAACGCCTGCTCTTGTCAAGCCGATCCCGCCGGCGGACTGTTTCAGACAGCCGCCGGTATATAATAAATATAGGAGAGAAGGGCGGGACCGTGGGGTAAGAACGGCCCCGCCCGGAGGAAGCGGTTTAATGCTTTTCGCTGGCGCGGCGGGCGGGCTTCTCCGCACAGCGGACGCCGGGCAGCAGCGTCAGCAGCTGGGCGGCAAGGCCAAACACGGCGGCGGGCAGCAGCCAGCTCAGGCCAAGATCATACAGGGGCAGCGCCTCCACCAGCGGCAGCTTCACACCGTAGGTGTGCAGGGTGCACAGCACGCTGGTCAGCAGTGCGCCCAGCGCGGCGCCCCGGCTGACAAAGTCGTGGACCTTGGGTATGATGAGGGAGACGCAAATAAGCACCAGCGTGGGGGGATATACTATATCCAGCACCGGCGCGGCCACGGCCACGATACGGTCCAGGCCCAGGTTGGACACCACGGCGCTGAACACGCAGATGACCGTCACGAACACCTTGTAGCTGATCTTCCCGCGACACAGCTCCGTGAAATACGCCGCGGCGGAGCTGGTCAGGGCGATGGCCGTGGTGACGCAGGCCAGGCCCACCACCACGCCGAAGATCACCATGCCGGTCTTGCCCATCAACGCCTCTATGATGGCCATGATGAGGGCCGCGCGGCCGATAGAGGACGTGTACTGGGCGGACACGGTGGCACCCAGATAGGCCAGACCCATATACACCGCCAGCAGCAGCACGCCCGCCAGCAGCGCGGCGCCGCCCACCACGCGAAGCTGGCTCTGGCCCCGCTGATAGCCCTTGGCGGTGACGCTTTGCAGCACGATGATGCCGAAGGGCAGGGCCGCCAGCGCGTCCATGGTCTGGTAGCCGGCCTTGATGCCGGTGACGGCCACGTTGTCGATCTGCGCCAGGGGCGCGATGTCGCCCAGCGGCGTGATCACGCCCTTGATAATAATGGCGAACAGGCCCACCAGCAGCAGCGGCGTGAGCACCTTGCCTACAATGTCCACCACGGCGGACTCCTTGATGCACAGAGCCAGGATCACCGCGAAGAACACCACGGAGAACACCACCGGCGATACGCCGGACAGGTTGGGCGCGATGGCCATCTCATAGGTGCTGGCGCTGGTGCGGGGGATGGCCACCATGGGGCCGATACACAGAATGATGGCGCACATGAGGATCTCGGCGGGGACTTTGCCCGCCCGTTCCAGTACCTTCTCGCTGCTGCCCACGCGGAGCAGGGCAAACATACCCATCATCGCCAGACCGATATCCGCAATGAAATAGGCGGAAAAGCCCGTCAGCCACTGGCTGCCGGCCTCCATGCCCAAAAAGGGCGGGAAGATCACGTTGCCCGCGCCGAAAAACATGGAAAACAGCGCAAAGCCCACGACAACGATATCTGCCGCGGTGTTTTTCCTCTGTCCGATCATTCTGATTTCTCCATTTCTCTTCTCTTGTTCCCACGCCGCCGACTGCGGCGCGCCGGTGCACGCTCACGTTTTAAAGCGCGTTGCATCCTGTGCATATAGCGTATCATGCTTTTCATCATTACGGAAATGACGCTTATCGAACGGCACATGAAAAATTTTGATGGCGTATAAAAACGTTTACCGTATTTTCCAAATCGTTGGTGGAAAGTTTACGTTTATGGCATTGAACGGCGACAGCTCTTGTGATATAGTTAAAAATAAACGTTGCAATTTTGTCCAATTTGTACAGAAAGCGAGGCCCCTATGGATGACAAACGGCTGCGGGCGCTGCTGACGGCAGTGCAGTGCGGCAGCTTTGGAAAGGCGACGGCGCAGCTGGGCTACACCCAGTCCGCCATGACGCACATGGTGAACAAACTGGAGGCCGAGCTGGGCTGTACCCTGCTCACCCGCAGCAGCCACGGCGTCCGGCTCTCGGAGGAGGGTGAGCACCTGCTGCCCTATATACAGGACTATCTGCGCGCCAGTGAGACCCTGCGGCGGGAGGCGGCGGCCCAGGGCGAGGCCCACAACCGCGTGCTGCGGATCGGCTGCTTTGCCAGCATTGCCCGGGCACGGCTGCCGGCGCTGCTGCAGAAGTTCCGCAAACTGCACCCGGAGATCAGGATCGACGTGCTGGTGGGCGGCTATGAGCTGGCCGCGGCGCTGGAGGAAGAACGGGTGCAGCTGGCCCTGGTGGAGGAGACCTGCGGCAAGGGCTTTTACTGGACGCCGCTGACGGACGCGCCGCTGGTGGCGGTGGTGCCGCCGGACTTCCCCTGGACGGAGGACGTCATCCCCCTGGAGCGCCTGCTGCAGGAGACATTTCTCTCCTGCCCGGAGCAGTATGTGGCGCGCCTGCTGCCGCCGGAGGCACCACGGCTGGAGGTCACGGCGTCGGACGACGCGGCCATACTGTCTATGGTGGCGGCGGGACTGGGCGTGTCGGTGCTGTCCGCCTTCTCTCTGGCGGGCTATGAGGGCCAGGTGCGGGTGCTCCCGCTGGCGGAGCCGCTGTCACGCCGGCTGGGCGCGGCGGTGAAGACACCGCCCCCGGCCAACAGCGCCGTCCGGTATTTTCTCTCCTTCCTGAAGCGGCAGTACCCCGCCGAGCCGGCGGATAACGAATAAAAGGAGGTCCCGGCCCATGTGCACTGCGGCCACATACAAGACAAAATGCTTCTATTTCGGGCGCAATCTGGACTATGAGCGCGGCTTCGGCGAGCAGGTGGTCATCACACCCCGGCGCTTTCCCCTGCCCATGCGGCACCTGCCGGACCTGACGCGGCACTACGCCATGATCGGCATGGCCTCCGTACAGGACGGCTACCCCCTGTACTATGACGCGGTGAACGAGAAGGGCCTGTGCATGGCGGGGCTGAACTTCGTACACAGCGCCGTATACGGCCCCTGCGCGCCGGGAAAGGCCAACGTGGCCCAGTTCGAGCTGATCCCCTGGCTGCTGGGCCGCTGCGCCACGGCGGCGGAGGCCCGGGACCTGCTGGCGGAGAGCCGCATCACCGACGACGCCTTTCTGCCGGGGCTGCCCCCGGCCCGGCTGCACTGGCTGCTGGCGGACCGGGAGCAGTGCTTCGCGGTGGAGCAGACGGCGGAGGGCCTGCGCGTCTATGAGGACCCGGCGGGCGTGCTGACCAACGAGCCGCCCTTCCCCATGCAGCTGTTCCGGTTGAACGACTACGCCCAGCTGTCCCCGCAGCCGCCGGAAAACCACTTCTCCCCCGCCCTGCCGCTGGAGACATACAGTCGGGGCATGGGCGCCATGGGTCTGCCCGGCGACCTGTCCTCCCCCTCCCGCTTTGTACGGACGGCCTTTACCCGGCTGAACAGCCGCTCCGGCGACGGCGAGGCCGAGAGCGTCAGCCAGCTCCTGCACATTCTGGGCACGGCGGCACAGCAGCGGGGCTGCTGCGTGCTGGAGGACGGCGCGTGCGAGCTGACGCTGTATACCAGCTGCTGCAATGCCGACACCGGGGTGTATTACTACACCACCTACGACGCCGCCCAGCTGTGCGCCGTGGATATGCACCGCGCCGACCTGAACGGCACGGCGCTCGCCTGCCAGCCGCTGGACACGGCGTGGCGGGTACACTATCAGAATTAACGCAGAAAAGTACGGGACGGGGCCTGACGGCCCCGTCCCGTTTATTTCAGCAGGGCGGTAAAGGTGATGGTATCGCCCTCCGTGCGGGCGGAGATGGCACCGCGATGGCCCTCGGCAATGCTCCGGGCGATGGAGAGCCCGATGCCGAAGCCGCCGGCGGTGCGGGCCGGGTCCGCCCGGTAAAACCGGTCAAAGAGCTTGCCGGTATCGATGCTCCCGGCATTTTCGCAGCGGTTGGACACCCGCAGCGCCACCAACCCCAGCACCAGCAGCGTGCAGATCGCGTCCGCCGCCAGGGACCACACCAGCACCGTCCGCACGGAACGGCGGGCCTGATAGCATTCCAGGAAAATGGCCATGCTGCGCCCGTCCTCCGTACGGGTCACCAGAAAGCGGTAGCCGCAGCAGCCCAGACCGGCAGCGTACAGACCGACATGGGCGGCATGGGCGGTCAGCCCGGTCAGATGCCCGGCGGCAGCTTTGACCCCGGCAGCGCACCCACCCCGCCCAGCGGCGACTTCCGGCCGGGGAACAGGCAGTAAAGACCGGCGCTGGACACAAAACACCACACCCCACGGCGCAAGCGCCGTGGGGTGTGGTGTTTTGTGGGGAGAGGAAGACAGGAAGAAAGCTCCGTCGGTTATCGTTGTTGATACGCCCGCATGGCCGCCTCGATCCGGTCGGCCGCGGCTGATAGCGCCGCGTCGTCGCTGGCGAAGGAGAAGCGCAGGAAGCAGCCCTGGGTCATGCCGTAGGCCGCGCCGGAGACGCCCACCACCTTGGCATGGTCCAGAATGTAGTCGCACATCTCGTCGGAGGTCATGTCCACATCGAAGGACACCCAGGCGTAGAAGGCACCCTCGGGCATCTGGCAGTGCACGCCCGGGATGGCGTTGAGCCGGCCCACAAAGGCATCGCGCCGACGCTGGTAGCTCTGACGCATGGCCTCTACTTCATCAGGGATGCGGAAGGCCTGCACCGCGCCCTCCTGCAGAAAGCCGCTCATGCAGGAGACGCTCTGCTGGTACAGCTTGTAGATCGCGGCGTAAATGTCCCTGCGGGCGGTGAGATAGCCCATGCGCCAGCCGGTCATAGCCGCGAACTTGGAAAAACCGTTGATGGTGATGACCCGGTCCGCCACCTCGGGGCGGGAGGCCATGCTGATGGACCGCACACCGTCATAGACAATGGCGTCGTACACCTCGTCGGACAGCAGCAGCACGTCCGGGTGGCGCTGCATGAACGCGGACAGCGCCTCCGCCTCGTCCTGATGCAGGATGCGGCCGGTGGGGTTATTGGGGTAGTTGATGATGATGAGCCGCACCTCCGGCGTGTAGTGCTGCTCCAGCAGCGCCTCTGTCAGCCGGTAGTGGTCCGCCGGGGACAGCGGGACCTTTACGGCTTCGGCGCCGGCGGAGATGACGATGGACTCATAGGATACCCATGCTGGCTCCGGCAGCAGGACCTTGTCGCCATGGTTCAGCACCGCCTGGACCGCCAGATAAATGGCCATCTTGCCGCCCGGCGTTACCAAAATACGGTCAGCCTCTGTCTGGATGCCGTTCTCCCGCAGCAGCTTCTGCTGTATCTCCTGCCGCAGCTCCGGGATGCCCGGGCCCACCACGTAATGGGTGTTGCCCCGGCGCAGACTGGCGATGGCCGCCTCGGTCACCGCCGCAGGCGTATCAAAGTCCGGTTCGCCGCCGGCCAGGGAGATATAGGAGCTGTCGCTCTTCTGCAGCTCCTTCGCCCGCTGGATCATCAGCAGGGAACGGGGCGATGTCATTTTGTCGATCACGCAATTCATACGCACTTACCTCCGCGATGCCCGGACCTCTCCCTCGCAGGAGAGGCCCGGTACGTCGTATTCATTCCGCCGTATACTGCCTGAAGGACACGTCGGCCACATATTGGGCCTTGACCTTCTGCAGCTCGGCGCACTGGGCCGTGCCCTTGTGGGCCTGCTGCGCGATCTCATCCGCCCAGGCCTCCAACAGCAGGACCTCGTTCGGCGACGACGCGGAATAGAAGAACTCATACTGGCAGCAGCCAGTCTCGGCGCGGGTACGGGCCGGGATATCCGCCTGTTCCAACGCACGGACGAAGGCGGCGGGGTCCTTGCCCTCCTGGAGGGTATAGCGTACTTGCAGCATCAGCATCGTCGTTTCCTCCGCTTATTTCTTCAGAATGTCAAAGGGAATATGCAGCTTCTCGCACAGGCCCTCCAGCTCGCGGTACACCGCCAGGGACAGCTGAGGACCGGCCTCCAGGTTCTTGCGGTAGTTGTTGCACTCGATCTCACCGGGCATGAAGATCTCCTCCACGCCGGCCGCCGGCTTCAGGCCCTTCACCTCGCTGCGGTAGGTGTCCATGGTGGTCTTGAATTCCTCGGGGTCCTGGAAGCGGGAGATGTCGATGGCGATCATGCAGTGGCCCGTATCCATGGGCACCTCGGGGTGGGCAAAGGGGTTGTGGATGTGGCTGCCATAGGCCGCGCCGGACAGCACGCCGGAGAATACGTCGATCATCATGGCGATGCCGGAGCCCTTTGCGCCGCCGAAGGGCAGCACACAGCCCTCCAGGGCCTTGGCCGCGTCCGTGGTGGGATGGCCGTCCACATCGATGGCCCACCCCTCCGGGATGGAGTCGCCCTTCTTGTCGGCCAGGATGATCTTGCCGCGGGCCACCACGCTGGTAGCCATGTCGATCATCACCGGGTCGCCGTGGGTAGGTGCGCCCACCGCCAGGGGGTTCGTGCCCAGGTACTTCTCGCGGCTGCCCCAGGGCGCCATAGACTTGGGCGCGTTGGAACTGACGATGGCCAGCATATTCTCTTTAGCCGCCATACGGATATAGTAGGCCGTGCAGCTGCAGTGGTTGGAATTGCGGACATTCACGATGCCGATGCCCACGTCCTTCGCCTTTTGGATCGCCAGCTCCATGGCGCGGTAGGCCGCCACGATGCCGAGGGCGCCCTGGGCGTCCAGCAATGCGCCGCCGGGGAAATCCCGGATCGTCTTTATCCGGCACCTGGGATCCGTACCGCCGGCCTCCATGCTGTCGGTATAGAATTTAACGCGCTGCACACCGTGGGACTGCAGGCCGGTCAGCTCGGCCGACACCAGGCTGTCCGCCACGATGGCGGCATCCTGCGGCGCGACGCCCTCCTTCTCCATGATCGCCGCTACGGCGGCCTGGAGCTTTTCCGCATCTACGCGGAGCACTTCACTCATGGCCGGCACCTCACTTCCACTGGCCTTCGATGACCTGGCAGCCCAGCGCCGCCAGAGTGGCCTCGCGGGTCTCCTCATTGTAGGAGGCCACGGTGGCGCCCTCGTCGTACTTGGCGTGGAGCATATCCTCCTTGGCGTGCTGCTTCCAGCTCTTCTCCAGGATCTCCTCCGCTTCGCTGGGGCGCACGAAGATCATGCCGTCGGTGTCGCCGATAACGATATCGCCGGGGAAAACCACCTGACCGCCGAAGGCGATGGGCACATTGATCTCGCCGGGGCCGAACTTGTAGGGGCCCTGGGGTGTGATGCCGCGGGCGAACACGGGGAAGTCCATGTGGGAGATCTCATCGATATCCCGCAGGTAGCCGTCAATGGCGCAGCCGGCAAAGCCGTGGTTGCGGCAGTCCATCATCATCAGCTCGCCGCAGTAGGCGCGCTCAGGACCGCCGGCGGAGATCAGCAGTACATCGCCGGGCTGGGCCATCTCGATGGCCTTGTGCAGCAGCAGGTTGTCGCCGGAGGGCAGGTGCAGCGTGTACGCCACGCCCAGCATGGGCTTGCCGTTCATGGAACGGATGGCGGAGTCCACGCAGTAAATACGGTTCATATTGTCGCCGATGTTGGCCACCGGCAGGCCGCGGAAGCGCTCCACCAGCTCCTTGGGCGGCCGGGGCACCTCCGTAAAAATTCTGCATCCAACATTAGACATTTGCTTTTTCTCCTTTTTTCTCGTCCAGCATTTTCTTCACCGCCAGCACCTCGTCATAGGTCTTGGCGCGCTCCGGGAAGTAGGCGGCATAGCCCTCCTGCTGGAGCCACTCAAACTTTTTCAGCGTCGCCTGGGTCATGATGCTGTTCTCGCCCAGGTCGTCCAGGGTCTTGAGGACCTCCTCCATCTCGTGGCAGAAGCGCCCGTTGTGGATGGCGGCGGAGGCCACGCAGTAGTGGCAGAACCCCATAAAGCCACGCTCATCGAACATGGTGACCTTCATCTTGTCCAGCACTTCCTCAGTGATATGGTAGTGGTCCGTGGCGAACACCGTCTCCGTGACCAGGGCGATAATGCCCTTGGCCAGCACGCTGCGAAGCGCCTTTGTGGCGGAGGCCAGGCCGATATCGTCGCTGAGGTATGTAAATTTCATGCCGTGACTGTTCAGCAGCTCCGCCGCCTCTTTGGCCTTTGCGCCGCAGACGCTGACCGGCACACGGCTCCCGTTCACCGGGACGGAGGCCATGACCGCGCCCTCCACGAAGTCGCCCCGGCTGTCCGCGAACACCGCGGCGATCTCCCGCTTCGTCTGGGGAGAGGTGGTGTTCATGTCCAGATAGAACTGGCCCGGACGCAGCAGCGGCGCGGCCTGACGGGCGATGGGCAGCGCCACGTCCGCACTGGTGAAGCAGAAGAACACGTCGCCCCAGGCAATCAGCTCCGCCATGTCGGTCACCAGCGTCACCTGGTCCATGGCCGCGTGCTCGCGCATTTTCTGCGCGCGGGGCGAGTCGTCCTTTGCCGAGACGTCGAAGGCGCGGACCTCCACATCGCTGTTCACAAAGTCACGCGAGATGTGGTGCGGCGCTTCGCCGAACCCGATAAATCCTAATTTCATTTGTATACATCTCCTTTGGATCGCGGATATGGGCGCTTATGTGCCCATCATAAAGCCGGGCAGGAAGGTGATGATGGGCGCGACAAAGGCACAGATCAGCACGCAGATGATCATCACGATCATGAACGGGATAACTCCCTTGACCACCGACGTGTAGGATTCGCCCGTGGTGGACACCGCGGTGAACAGGTTGATGCCGAAGGGCGGAGTGATGAAGCCCACCGTCAGGGTGATGCAGAACAGCACGCCCAGGTGCAGTTCGTTGCAGCCAAGCTGTACGCCCACAGGTACCAGAATGGGCGCCAGGATCAGGATGCTGGGGATGGTGTCCATCAGGCAGCCCACCAGGAACAGCAGCACCATCAGGACCGCCAGATACACCCACTTGTTGGGGATGACCTCCATAATGGCCGCGCCGATGATGGCGGGCAGACGGGTCTTGGAGAGGATCCAGCCGAAGGTCTTGGCCACGGAGATGATGAACGTCACCACTGCGGAGGTCAGCACCGTCTTGCTCAGCACCGTCCACAGAACATTGACCTTGATCTCCTTGGTCACCAGGCCGTAGATCAGGGCGTACAGCACGCTGAGGACCGCCGCCTCGGTGGGCGTGACGAGACCGCCGTAGATGCCGCCCAGAATGATGACCGGCAGGACCAGCGTGGGAATGGCGCGGGCCGTGCGGCGCAGCACCTCTTTCTTGGGATAGCGCACATCGCTCTTGGCAAACTTATACTTGGCCGCCAGATAGACGTTCACCAGGCACAGGGCGATCGCCATCATAATGCCGGGCAGCACGCCGCCGATGAACATCTTGGACACGGACAGGCCCATGGCCGCGCCATAGACCACCATGTTGGCGCTGGGCGGGATGATGGGACCCAGGGCGCCGCCCGCGGCGATCATGCCGGCGGAGGTGGATTTGGGATAGTTGGCACGGGTCAGCGCCGGCATCATAATGGCGCCGATGGCCGCCACGGTGGCGGGGCCGGAACCGGTCAGGGCGGCGAAGATGGCGCAGGTGACGATGGTCACAACGCCCATGGAGCCGCGGGACCGGCAGAACAGCGCCTCCACAAAGTCCACCAGACGGCGGGACAGACTGGTCTGCTCCATCAGATAGCCGGTCATGGTGAACAGGGGGATCGCCAGCAGCACGAAGGAGTTCATGCCGGCGATCATGGTCTGGGGCACGATGGTCAGAGGGATACCGGAGGGGATCAGGTAGATAAGGCACGCGGCCAGCAGGGCAAAGCACACGGGCAGGCCCATGAACATACCGATCAGCAGACTTCCGAAAATAATAAGACCTGTCATTCCGCGGTACCTCCTTCCTCGATGATCTCTTCCATGGTTTCTACCTTGGCGGCGTCCTTACCGCCGGTCAGCAGCTCCAGCAGCTGCACCAGGCCCACCAGCGCCATACCGAAGCCGCACAGGCAGATGGACACGTTGATGACGGCCATGGACAGGTGCAGGGACGGGCTGAGCACCGTAACGGTGACGCTCACCAGGGACACGCCCTTGACGCCCACCAGCGCCGCCATCGCGATCACCAGAATGGTGCAGATGATCTTCAGCACACGGCGGCCGGCTTCCGGCAGCTTTTCTTCCAGCAGTGTGATGCCGGCGTGCATACCCTTATCCAGGGCAACCACGGCGCCCAGGGCGCTGCACCACACGAAGGCAAAACGGGCCAATTCGTCCGTCCATCCGGGCGGCTGTGCTATAACATAGCGCGTGACCACCTGGATCGCGGCGGCCGCGATAAGGACCACGAGCGTGATCGCCGCTACCAGTTGGTAGGCGAACAGGATCTTGTCCTTGATGGTTTTGATGACTTTCATAGCTTTCTCCTGTTATATGCGTCAGGGGGCGGGCAGTGAGCTGTCTGCTCTCTGCATCGCCCCCTGCGTCAGTTGATACGATTCAGATATGCGCCGCAGCTTTACTGCACAGCGGCAACCGCGCGATCCAGCAGATCGCTGCCGATCTTGTCACGATAGGCCTCGTACACGGGCGCGCAGGCCTCCTGGAATGCAGCCACGTCCACATCGTCGATGATGGTGCAGCCGCCATCTTCCATCTTGGAGAGCATATCGGCCGCGGCCGTCTGCAGCCAGGTGCGCTGCTCAGCGCCGGCCTCCTTGGCAGCCGTCAGGAAGATCTCCTGCAGCTCGGGGGACAGGCTCTCCCAGAAGGACTTGGAGCAGGACAGGGAGATGGCGTTATAGAAGTGGCCGGTCATGTCGTAGTAGTCGCAGATCTCATAGTAGGAGCCGGTATAGGCGCTGGCGATGGGCAGCTCCAGGCCGTCCATCAGGTGCTGCTGCACGGCGGTGAAGGTCTCATTGAAGTCCAGAGCGGAGGGGGCAGCACCGATGGTCTGGAAGGTGGCCATGAACATCTCCATGCCGGGAACGCGGATCTTCATACCCTTCAGGTCTGCGGGGGTGCGGATAGGCTTCTGGGACAGGATGTTGCGGAAGCCACCCTCGCCCCAGGCCAGGACCTTGTAGCCCAGCGTGTCATACAGGCCGTCGGTGACTTCCTTCATGATGTCGCCATCCAGGAAGTTCCAGGCAGTCTCGTTGTCCTTGAAGATGAAGGGCAGCTCCACCACCAGAGAGGGCCCGTACAGGTTGCCGTAGGAGCCGTTGGTGATGATGCCCATCTGATGGGTGCCCAGGTCGAAGCCGGTCAGCACGTCGGCCTCGCCGCCCAGCTCGGAGTTGCCGCAGATCTCAAAGGTCACGGCACCGTCGGTGGCCGCGGTCACCTTCTCGGCGAACAGGGTGGCCAGCTTGTTGTACTGGTCGTCATCGGTGGTGGGGTTCACGTGGGCGATCTGGATCGTCATAGTGGGGAAGCCCTCGCCGTCGCCGCTGCCATTGTTGGTGTCGGCCTTGTCGCCGCAGGCGGTCAGCACACCCAGCAGCATGACCAACGTCATCGCCAGGGCCGCCAGACGCTTCGCGTTCAGTTTTTTCATGGTTTTTTCCTCCTGATCTTATGTTTTGTTATTCTCTCCCGCTTTACTTGCAGGGATACGCCATCCACGCGATGGAGAAGCACATATGGTCCAGCTTCTTCATCATCATCAATTCGGGGTAGTCATAGGTGTTCGCCGGCGACTGCATGTCGCTGTGCTCCAGGATCATGTGCACGATCTTGTCGGGCAGGCCGTTGCTCTTGGCGATATACGCACCGCTGACCACGTGGTTGTAATACTTGCCCATCTCGCTGTGGCAGGCCTTGCCGTCCTTGATGTCATACTCCAGGAACTTGCCGATGTCGTGCAGCACCGCGCCGCAGATCAGCGTGTCATGGTCCAGCTTGCTGATCTCGTTGGCCCAGCCGCCCAGCTCGTCATAGGCCAGCTGGCACATCCGCACCACCCGGCGGCAGTGATCGATACCCGTCTCGGGACAGTTGTCGGCCACAATGCCCGCTGCCAGGGGCGCCTTGTCCACGCCTTTCTTGTCCCAGCCGCCCAGCTCCAGCACCTGCTGCCAGCAGATAATGCTCTTTTCCTGCAGATCGGTGCTGTGTATCAGCTTGATCTCCGGAAGCAGCGTCAGGACCTCTTCTCTGGTCATGTGTCTTTCCCTCGCTTTCTTCATGTTGTTATTAGGAAATGGAATACTACTTTACAGACGTCCGTCAATGATCGCCCAACTTTTGTCAATCAAATTTCTTCACAATGTGAAAATTTTGTCACGCAAGTACTTTTGTTTTGCTGATTTCCTTTACCTTTCCTTTATTTGCCTTACATTATAGTTTGCCTATTGCTTTTTGTCCAATATCGGTATAATATAACTAATATTCCAAAACAGGAATACTAACGGAGGTTTTTGTGTATGTTGTCCAAAAACGACGAGCTGTTTTTGACCGTGGCGAAATCCGAGAGCATCAGTAAGGCCGCCGAGCAGCTATACATCTCACAGCCCAGCCTGACAAAACGAATGCAGCAGCTAGAGGCACAGCTGGGCGTGGCCCTCTTCGACCACAAGAGCCGTCCGCTGAAGCTCAGCCCCGCCGGCGAGCTGTACTACGAGTACCTGACCCGTTCCGCGGTGCAGGAGCATGCGCTGCTGCTGGACCTGCGGGAGGCGGCGGAGGGCCGTCGGGGCAAGCTGTCTGTGGGCGCGCCGGCCAATCTGGCCCAGAGCCTGTTCCCCGCGATACTGCCCTCCTTCTGCCGCACATTTCCCAATGTGTCCCTGAGCGTCGTCGAGGCCACGGGCGCGGAGATACAGACCCTGATCGCCGGCCGTCAGCTGGACATGGCCTTCGCCCATATCCATATTGCCGACACCAACGTCAGCTATATCCCCTTATCCACGGAAAAGATCTACCTGGCCGCCCGGCGTCCCGCCAATCTTATGGATACGGACCCGCCCCTGCTGGTACAGCCGCTGGCGGTGGAGGACCTGCCGCCGTTTCAGTACTGTATGTACAACAAAAATCAGATGATCTACGCCTCCTCCCACCGGTTTTTCCAGCATTACAGCATTATTCCCGACACGCTGATCCACTGCGGCGATCCGGTCATCAACCACACGCTGGTGTCCTCTCTGGAAAACTGCGCCTCTTTCGTCCCCAGCTATTTCATTGGCCGGATACCGTCGGATACTCTGCGAAAGCTTATTTTCTACGCCATAGACGTCCCCGAGCTCAGCTGGGAGCTGCGGGTGCTGTACCGTCGGGACAGCGCTCTGGGCATCTTCGCCCGGGAGATGATACGACTGGTCAGAGAGACGCCCTGGCGCCCCTTGCTGTAAACCGACCACGTCAACAAAAAATACCCGGCGCGCCGAAGGCGTGCCGGGTATCTGCGTCTTATTGCATTTGCAGCCAGCCGATCAAGGCCAGGTGCGCCGGGTAGTACAGGTAGAACAGCCACTTCATCACCGTGTTCACCCGCGGCGACGGCCCACGCTGCCCGTTATACAGCGCCAGCACGGGAACGGCCAGCACCACCGCCAGCTGCACCAGGCCGTAGACCCAGTCCAGCGCCAGGGCGTACACCACCGCGTAAAGCGCCACATAGAACATCATCCACAGCGCCTGCGTCTTCAGCTTTCCCCGATTGGTACCGAAGGCCATGATGCACAGGGCGGCGATACAGCTCCAGTCCGCCGGGAAGCTGACCAGGCAGATCAGCAGGATCAGCGCCACCTGCACCGCCGGGCGGAGCCGCCGGTCATGGACCACCCGCAGCATCACCAGCCCCCATGCCAGCGACCACATGACGCTGGTCTGGTTCAGCACACTGCCGGAGGAAAACGGGATAAACGACCGCCAGCCGGCAAAATCCGCCGACGCGAACACATAGGCGAAGTGGGATATGACCGCGAACAGGAACATCCGCGCCGTGTATTTCCGGATATCCCGGGTGTGGTGATAGCCCTCCGCCACAAAGTAGCACATGATGGGACAGGTCAGCCGACCGATGATATGCATCGCCAGTGGCAGCACCGCCCGGGGATAGCCGGGAAACAGCCACCAGGCCACATGGTCGACGGTCATGGCCGCGATGGCGACGAGCTTGATCGCGTTGGAATCCAGCGTTTTTTTCATAGGCGTTTTCCCTCCCGCACAGCACACTGCCGCCATTGTAGCAGATAGGCAGGAGATGTGCAACGCCTATTCGTGCGGCCGCGGCGCTATGCGCCGGCCTTCTCCTTGCGGATGGCCTCGGCGATACGCTCCAGACCGGTCTGTACTGTGGCACGGGGCATGGCCAAATTCAGGCGGATATGCCCCCTGGCGTTGCCCACGAACAGGCCGTCGCCGCCCTCCAGCAGCACACCGGCCTTGTTGGCAAAGAAGTCCGGCAGGTCCTCCACCTCCGGCAGCACCTCCCGCAGGTCCACCCAGGCGAAGTAGGTGGACTCAGGAATGGTGAACTTCGCGCCGGGAATGTTCTCCTTCAGGAACTGATCCACCAGCGCCAGGTTGCCGTCCACATAGGCCTTCAGCTGCTCCAGCCAGGGGCCGCCGTGCTCATAGGCCGCCTTGTGGGCCGCGATGGACAGCGGGTTCACCGCGCCGATGTTCTTGTCCCGATCCTGGAAGCGGGCACGCTCCTCCGCGTCGCGGATGATGATATTGGAGTGCATCAGGCCCGCCAGATTAAAGGTCTTGCTGGCAGACATACAGGTGATGAGCCGGTCATAGTCCGGCATGACCTTGCCCATAGGGGTATGGTGCAAGCCGGCGCGGATCAGGTCGCAGTGGATCTCGTCGGACACCACCCAGAGCCGGTGCTTTTCGATGATGGCCGCCATGTGGCGCAGCTCATCCTCGGTCCAGATGCGGCCGGTGGGGTTGTGGGGATTGCAGAGCATCAGCAGCTTCACATCCGGGTCGGCGGCCTTCGTCTCAAAGTCCTCCCAGTCCACGGAGAAGCGGCCGTTTTCCTCCCGCAGGGGCGAGGTCACCAGCTCCACGCCGTTGTATTCGCAGGCGTGGAGGAAAAAGCCGTAGGCAGGCGTCATGGTCAGGACCTTGCCGTTCAGCGGCTTGACTAGGTCCTCCGTCAGCTGGTACAGCGCCGGGATGACGCCGGGAGAGAACGTCAGCTGCTCCTTGGGGAAGGACCAGCCGTAACGACTCTCGCACCAGGCGCGCAGCGCCTCATAATAACCCTTATCGTACACCAGGGTATAGCCCAAAATGCGCCGATCTACCCGGTCGGTGATGGCCTGCAGGATCTCCGGCGCCACAGCGAACTCCATGTCCGCCACCCACATCCGGATGAATTCCTCGTCCTTGTAGGGGAACACCCTCTCCGGCCCGCAGTGGAAAATGTAGGGCCGCCAGCCCTCTACATTCTCGGAATTGGTGTTGCGCCGATCAATGATCTCGTCGAAGTTGTAGGTCATGGTGTATCGCTCCTTTCCTGTTATATTTTTATGATACCAGCTGCCGCGCGCCCCGTCAAAGCCCGCCGCTTACTTTTCAGGAACGAATTTTTCGAAAAACTTTCCTCACAATTATATTTTCCCTTGCGCGGACCGGAAAAAGCGTCTATACTGAAAAGCAGAGGGTCAAATCACTAAAACTTGATTTTGAGGAAAGTGCCATGACATTGACAGAAGAGATCGGCGCGAAGATCAAATACTACCGCAAAAAGCGCGGAATGAAGATCGTGGAGCTGGCGGCGCTGCTCCACAAAACCGGGGCCACCGTATCCAAGTACGAAAGCGGGCAGATCGCCATGGACGTGGTGACGCTGTACGAGGTAGCGGCCGCCCTGGGTGTGCCGCCGGAAAAGCTGCTGTACTGTGCCCCGCTGCCCGTGGAAGATCTGATGGCCGACAGCGTGCCCGCCTTCTTCCGCGGCGTTGACCGGTTGTATATGTACTATTTCGACGGCCGGAACAACAGTCTGGTCCGCAGCGTCATCGATATCCGGGCCAAGACCGGCGCCAACGCCTATGACATAGCGCTGTACATGAACTTTCAGGACTATCAGCAGTACCGGAACTGTGAAAACACCTATCTGGGTACGCTGAGCCACTATGACGCCCTCAGCAACATCGTTACCCACAATCAGGACACGGAGATGGACGTCTATCTCCTCTGCCTGCCCGCCTCCTATCTGAACGCCGGAACAAAGTGGGGGCTGGGCTTCGGCATCTCCTGCCGACCCATTATGCCTACCTCCACCAAGGTATTTCTGTCCAAGAGCATCCAGCCGGAGACACCGGAGTTTCTGCAGGACCTCCGCATCTCCCGGGAGGACGTTCAGCTGCTGAAGCGCTACAATATGCTGTCCGTGATGTAATCGGCCCCAAACGGATATCCTGAAAGTAGACTTGCTGGCTTATGCGGTGTTCCGCCTTACGATTGAATTCTTTTGATGCAGTGCCTACGACATGGGATGAATAAAATCCGATTTTTCATCCTCCAAATATATACGATAACCGTGAAGGCCCCCGGGTAATTCCCGGGGGCCTTACTTCGCATTTTGGTGGGATTTCGCCATGGCAACGCCTATTCGCATCTGCTCGTGCTGCAAAGGCCAATCACAGGCCGATCAATGGTGCTGACGATGGCGCCGACAGTAGCATTTGCGGCGGATACCACAAGCGATCCAGCAGCACAAAGCAATCCGGTAGCACAGATTAAAGGCGCACAGAAGAGCAGCGTCTATTTCGGCAATTACAAGCAGAGCAGTGACGGAAACGGCGACTATCTGACCGAGCCGATCAAGTGGCGTGTGCTGCAAAACGCAGATGGCAAGCTGTTCTTGTTGGCGGATAAGATTCTGGATGTTTATTATTATCACCACAATGGCAGCACCAGTGGAGGAACACGCAAAGCACCCACACAGTCCTTACCTGTTTGTGTCGCCCAAGACCGGCACTATGTTCGGCCCGGACTCCTTCCGGCACACCCATGAGAAGATCCTGAAGGCCATCGGCAGCGTCATCAGTCAGACCATGTAGCCCACAAAAATAGTCCGAGAGGGACGGATGATGCCATCCGCCCCTCTCCGGTGCTTTCCTGACCTCTCGGCTTTTGGGTCACGGTTTGGGTCAAGCGAAAAACGCCAAAATGCCGCGTCACTTTTGAGATCATAAACAGAAAAAAGTTCCTGATTTCTTACGAAATCAGGAACTTTTTGGTGGAGACTGCTGGACTCGAACCAGTGACCTCCTGCGTGCGCGTTTGGGTCACGGTTTGGGTCAGACTGCAAATGAAGCAGCGTTAGGTAAACGCACTATACTGTTGTACACTGTAGCATGGTTAGGAAACCTCAAAACATCGCTTATTATATGTAGCGCTGTCCACCACAGAAACCCTGCATTTCAACCAGGACAGCTTTGTCTCAATGCTTTCTTGAAGTCGCTGCATAATCATTTTTTTGCTTCTCGTTTTCGATTCCGGATTGTCAAAATTGCCCTCTAAAAACAGAATTATCATTACCGGCTTGCTCGAAACCGGTATCTTTGCATCGCATATTTTTGCCAAAAAAGCAGAAATCTCCTTGGCACTCTGCGATTCCTCCGATTTTGTCCACGCGCCATAGATACAGGCAATAGTGGCGGCCACCTTCTTAGCAATTTCGATATCTAAACTATCCCTGTCCGCGATTTCGAGTGTATTAGGCGCTGAACTTAATTTGCTGTTGTCAATGCTAATTCTCCACCTGTTTTCCGATTCATGTCCTGTGCAGTTTTTTATCTCGATTAATTGAAGCATATCATTTGAGTCGGCAATAATATCTACTCCCTTGCTACCAGGTAATTTGTTAAATACTTTGCGATAGAAATCAGTATTGTCAAATTTGATTACGGTCGTTCCATCTGCAAAAGAGAATGTCAGATTACTTTCGTTAATCTCCATAAAGCAACCCCTGTTCTCTATCATAGAGCTGGTCAAACTCTTCCATAATTGCGTTGTGCGTCAGGTCTGTTAAGCGGCTTGCCGTTTCAATTTCTACACCAGTTAAGGACCTGTACAAAGAAGTGAAGCTAAATTTCAGATCTGATGAGTCTTTTTCGGGATACCTTGCCGCCAAATTAAAGCACTGCTGAATAAAGTAGTCATGTGTCGTGATAAACACCTGGACACCCAACTTAGCAAGTTCGATAATTGCTTCAACCATAGGCTGAATCATTTTGGGATTCATGTTCGTTTCCGGCTCATCCCAAAATAAGATTGCGTTTTTTGAAAGACTGCCAGACTGAACAAGATACATAATTGTAGCGAGCTTTCGATATCCTTCCGAAACAAGCCCCATTTCAAATTCTCCAGCGCCTTTTACCTGGAGGTAAAAGGCCTTATCCTTCTGGATGATATTTCCGTTCAAAATTTTCTCAAAACTTCTTAATACGGCATTTTGCTCTTGCGTATTAGGCCCCTTTTTTAATGGTCGCTCCAAAAGACGTGCCAAATCATAATACGTTTCTTCAAATGCAATGTGGTAATCCGCATAAAGGGAAACAAAATTTTCTGTTGTTGAGATAATTTCTTTTGGCGGAATATAAACAGCACTTGCGGCAATCGGGGGAAGCTCATTTACGATAACATCAATGTGTTTTTCCTGCCGATTTCCAAAACCAATTTCCAACTGAGCATTTTTGTCAAAGCGCACATTTATTTTTGCCCTACCGCTACCCTGCTTGCGGTAGACCAACCGTCCCACGCTATACTTGTCTGGACGAAATACACCTTGCAGTTTGGCTACTAAAGCATCTTCAAACTTTTCTTTTGTGATATCGCTTTTTGAATTTTTCAAGACTTCTTGACTTTTTACGCAAGAATAGAGCAATTTAATTAGTGCGGTTTTACCTGTGCTGTTTTCGCCGCAAATGATATTAATATTGGGAGAAAATTTTATCTCCGCTTTTTGGAAAATCATAAAGTCTTGCAATTTTAACTGTTGGATTTTCATAAGACATTCCCTCCTTGCCCCATCTATCTGCACTGTGTTTGTCATAGTATCACAATGCTTGCGAAGCACCGTCGTGGGCAGCTATTTTATCATACCCACTACTGTCAGAAAAAATAGTTCAGGGTTATTAAAATGTTTATGCCTCGTTTGTTTTATACGCACACCAGTTTAGCCAAGTTCATTGTTGTATACCATTACCTGAAAAGTTCGCATATTTTCTTCGACTGGGTGTGCTAAACTCAGCCAGATAAAATAGGGCTTTTATACAATGGCGAACCAGAATATCCATTTTTGCCTATTATCTTAGTCGTTCATACTTGTTGAGAGTAGCTCTTCTGCAATCTGCTTAAGTTCAACCATGTCTATTAGGCCTTCGTAAAACTAGTCTACCAAATACATGGATAGATTGCAACCGAAATCACAGCATTGATAAACATATTGTTCGTTTAGAGAAATCATCTCCTGACGATGCCGCCCCTTGTGGAAAATACATTCCTGTTTTCCGTATTACAGAAAAGTCTCAAATGTTCAATTGTTCCTCGCAAAAAGCCTTTAACGCGGGAATATCCGTCGTCACTGTCTCCCAAATAATCCGGCGATCCATTTTGCCATAACCGTGGGCAACCATATTTCGCACGGCTTTCATCGGCCCCTACTGCACACGGTTGGCTGTCTCACGGCGATACTCCTCAGATAAACCACCGCCCAGTTCCCCGTTCTGCAGCAAGCAGAATGACAGTGAATGTTGGAAATCTTCATCGCTATCAAATGACTGGAAATCGCTTCCGAAGTGCTGAATGGCCTTCTCAATAGAAACACAGTATTCGTAAATGTGAGTAAGGCGTTGTCTGTCAGCTTGCTGCATCATAAATTCGTACCCTTTCTGTTTGGACAGCATTGCGGAATAGATCGTCAGACGTACTCTTGCTGGTCTGCTCCAATGCGCTTACAGGAATAAGATCGATACTTTTTCCCAATGCAGATTCCAAGTCGCAGTATACACTTCCAAGCGCAAACAGCGACTGGATATTTGTGCCGGTCAAATCGAACAGCAGATCAATATCACTGTCGTCATTGGCCTCTCTGCGGGCGTAGGAGCCAAAGACATACACGGCCCGCAGTCCGTACTGCTCTGCGATAGGCGCAATAATACGCTGCAGGTCATCTATCGTATAGACCATACACATTCCTCCCCGCCAAGTATTTCTATTCTTATTATACCCATTATTGCACAAAATGCAAGTTCTGCGGTGTCTGCGTGTGGCGGCGCAAAAATGACCACGCTGTAATCAAAGAATCCCGGTATACCCTTCTTTATACATGATTTGTGTGCATATGGTCGTTATCACCACCACGACTATCACAGACAGCAGATATAAGGCGGCTCAAGCGTATGGGGCGGCGAAGGTTGCGCAAATCAGGGGAATGGACAGGGGCTGCTTGCTTTCGCCTGACAGCAGTATCCGCGGCAACTCCACCATGTCTCACTGATTCGGAAAGGCCAGCCTTCCCGCAACATGGGTGGTGTCCTTCACCTGAGGCAGATAGATGCGGCGAAAGAGCGTCCAATCTCCAGTACCATTCGGTGATGTGGCCTCGCTTTGCTCCCGGCTAATGTACTGCATGGCAAGAGCCAGCAAGCAGTATCTCCACCGGAGAAAAATGCAGTAGTACGACGGTAAGGCGAGTCAGTCCAAGTACCCGCGCATCAGATGGTTGGAGCAGTATCGTCTACACCAATAGCAGCGTCAGCAAGTAGCACAGCAGATATGCCGTGTTTTGCATCCGCCCCTGTCGGCGAGCCATGCCGCAATTCACTATCAAAACCCCTTTCGCAAAACTTATATTCCACATATGTTGTCACAGATGGGAAACGATGTAGGATTTAGATACAGAACGAAATAGGCTAAGAATTTCTACACGATCACATACCCCACCTGTTCAAGGCGCGTTTCTCTAAGCCCATGCTCTTTACACAGATATGCCGTATCTCGATAAACAACGATTGCGCAAATCAAATAAATTCTCTGCATCTTGGCAATGTATCCGATCACATTTGTATAACCCATCAGGGCGCAGCGATGAATGCTATACAAGTACGCCTGCATTCCCGCACTGTAGCAATCATCATAACACCCTTGCCCCGGATAGATGCGGCATCGACGCAATGCCCGCCGGAGCTGTTTGTCTTGAGAATCATCAAACGGAAACCGGAGCAAAAGTGCCTCGACCTTCTCCGGGCATGTTTTGCTCACTCGCTCCATAGAACGATAGCTGTATTCGTTGATGGTCTTTTCGTAGTAACTGTATGGGCGCTTCTGTCGTTTCGGCTCCACCGTCATGCTCACTGTCTCTCTTTCGTATCCGCGTTGGTCGTCGAATTCTCTTATTTTTAAGTATACACTCTATACAGGGGTAATTGCAAGCAATCCGCCTTTCAAAAGCAACAACATCGTAAGCAAAATCAGGTTAAAGGTCTGTGCTGATACATGAACCAACTAAACTCTGTACACATTTACTAACTTCTTGCCTACCGCAGCAAAATGTGCTATTATAAAATACAACGCTGTTGTGTGTTGTAAACTTCGGCGGCGTAGATACGAGAACGAATGCCCTGCCGAAAGGCAGGGCATTTTTCCCACGGCGATTTTGACGAGTATAATTGGGGGTGATTCTATGAAGAAGTCACTAATTAGGTGGTCGTTGGTGGTAATATTAGCACTGTTAGCTGTTATTGGCGGCCCTATCATAATAAACGAGTGCTATAAAGGCGACAGTGGATATATAACGATCTGGAGTGCTGCCGATACACTTTCGTATTATGGTACGGTTTTGGGGGCACTTGTGGCGGCCGCAACAATAGCTGTGACGATCATCTTTACACGAAAGCAACTCCAACGAGAAAGTTTTCTCAAAAGCGAAACCGAAAAGTGGTCAAATATAGAAAGAATAATTGCAGCAACACTGGATGTGATCAATCCCATTCGCCCTTTACTTGAGACAATGGATACCGGCATGACAGATGCGCGTGCTGCAATTACCTCCTATCAGAAGTATCAGATATGCTGCAAAACAGCGATGGATCGACTTATTGCTCTTTTGAGTAGCGCAGATTATCCCAAAGTCAAGGAACTCCTTGAACGTATAAGCCAATCGTCCGAGGAATTTATTCGAATCTGCGACAAAGAAGTGGCCATTTATATGATGTTGCGGGATTTTTCTGGTAGGAACACCGCAAAAGATACTTTAAAAATGGAAACAGGATATCCCAATTTATTCTCTGAAGATACGCTTATTTTCTGCCGCACACTGCTTGATAAGACGGACGGAGTAACCCTTGACGGTCTCAATGAAGATATAGCTGCAGCCAACAGGGAATTGGCTTGTGCATATGAGAAAACATATAAAAGCCTGCTCCAGCTCAAAGGCCAAACGTTCGAAGCTATCGATGTAGAAATGCAGAAAAGAGCTAACAGTCTTTTGGACTTTAAAGGTAAATTTGAAGACAAGACATAAGCGCCGGCAAAATGCTAATATAATTGCCAATTGAATATGTCGTGCAAAAAACAACGTAAAGCATACACGAACTGGCAAGTAAAATGCAGTGTACTAAGATTGGATGGTGCAGTACGATGAGTATTACAGTTAGAGATTGCTTGAAACTGCCGTCTTTGCGGAATGCGGAGGTACTGGCAGGACACGCAGGGTTAGACCAATACGTTTCTACCGTATCCGTGTTGGAGTATGCCAAAACGTTTGCTATGGCCAACCCCCTCTTTTTGGGGAACGAGATCATTCTGACTGCGTTTATTTCAATCAAAGATGATGTGGACGCGCAATGCGAGGCCATTCGCAGGCTTCATGCGGTTGGCGAGGCGGCCATTGTTCTTTATTATGTGGACTACTATATGGAGAATGTAGACCAAAAGCTCATTTCAGTTGCAAACGAGCTGGATTTTCCACTCATTGTTATGCCTCGCAACGACTACTCGCTGCGTTATAGCGATGTTATCACAGAGGTTCTGATGCACATCTTCAGAGATCAGCAGAATGAGACCCGCTTTGCCACCCAGCTGCTGCAGCAGATTTCCATGATGCGAGAGCAGCAGCGCAGTATCAGCGGCATCCTGCGGCTGCTAAGCGACCGATGCCAATATACATTTTTGCTGGTTGACGAAGACGGAAGAGATTGTGGCTTTGCGCCTTGGCCGATGTCTATAAACGAGGAGTTCCGTAACAGCGTGTACGACCACATAGACGAGTCTGATGATTTTCCCGTCACCTTCCTTTGGAAAGACTGCAATTATGTAATATGCAAAAACTCTTTTGCTACGAAAATGAAAAGCCGCTTCACTTTATTCTCTATCATGGCAGCGGGGACAACCGAGGACACAAAGCTCTTGCAGGCATCGGAGGTACTGCAGTCATCATACGACATTTGGGATGACGATCTGCGGAAAAAAACACAGGATGATCTTGTTCGTATGGTTCTGGTCGAGCCCGCCGATGAAGTATATCGGTTTGCAAATTCAATGCGTTTGGATCTCCATCCGCTGCGTATCATGTGGGTCATCTGCCCTTCGCCGGCAGAAAAGTATACCTATGGCAGCGCGGATAGGGCAAATATCAAATACGAAATCAAAAAGCATCTGCGGGCAAACAGAAAAACAGGAATCGTTGACACCTTCGACAACAGCGTGGTGGCTTTCATGAATGACGACAAGTATTTGGAGTTTGACAAGGACCTATGTGAAAGCCTCACAAAATATCTGCAGGAGCAATACCCGGGGATGATATTGACCTGGTGCGGCGCCCTGGACTCTATTACCGATGCAAAGAGAGCGTATCTACTCTTAGAAGAATACTTCCCCACAGCCTACGCTATCTACGCGCATAAAACGGTGCTTACGCAACGAGAGCTCAGCTTTGCCGGAAATTGCCATGACACCCTTCACAGGGCAACGGTTCTGCCGGAAAAATATCGCCTTATCCTTAAACCGTTGCAGGGGCGCGACGAAAAGACGGCGATTGATACATTGTCCGCCTATTTGATCGATGCAGACAAAAATATTGCAGCAGCTGCGAAGTATCTGCATGTTCACGAAAGTACGGTGAAATATCGGTTAAACAATATCAAGCGAAAACTGGGATACGATATCGCTGAAATGCCGGGAGTGTACTCACTATACAAAGCATTAGCATTGAATCGGCTGCTTCATGCTCGCAATAATATAAAATACTGATAAATAGTTCCATGTCGTGAAACCTTCACGGCATGGAACTTTAAATGTTTTCGATTATTTTTGGCACAAAAAACTGTCGGAAAAGGCAAATACAAATGGGAGCGAAAGTCGTATACTTTATATATATTTTAATGAAAGGTGGCCTCGCAATGAAATCAAGTGCATTAGAGATTACTCTGAAAGAATTCATGGCAATCGCCGAGATCCCTCGTCCATCCCATCACGAGGAGAAAATCGGCGCGTATTTGGTGGAATGGGCCCAAAAACGTGGGCTCACCGTGGAACAGGATGCTATTGGCGATGTTATTATCGACAAGCCAGCTGCGCCCGGTCATGAGCGTGCACCATTGGTGATTATTCAAGCACACATGGATATGGTTTGCGTAGCTGCTGAGGGCGTGCCTTTCGATCCTTTGAAGGATCCAATCAAAGTAATAAATGATGGGAAAACTCTTCGGGCGAAAGGAACAAGCCTGGGCGCAGACGATGGGATTGGCGTGGCTTTGGCCCTGTACCTGCTGCAGGACGAGTCACTTGTGCACGGACCGCTGCGTGTCATTCTTACCGTAAACGAGGAGGACGGTATGTCGTCTATTGCCATGCCTGACAAATATTTAGACGGTGCCTATCTGATCAATTTGGACTGGGAATGGCTGGGTTCTCTTTGCAATTCAGCGGCTGGCGGCGACTTTCTCAGCTTTACGCGAAAAGCAGAGTGGACAGCACCATCTGCTGACGATCATGCTGTAAAAATTACGCTGAAGGGATTGCTGGGCGGACACTCCGGCGTTGGGATCAACCTTGGTCGGGCAAATGCGTTGGTATGCTTGGCCACAGCTCTAAGCAGAATAGCAGAGGCGGGGATACCCATCAAAATCGCTGATTTCCACGGCGGTCAAGCGAAGAATGCTATCCCGGCACAGGCGGAAGCAGTTATTACAATCCCGGCAGGAAGTAAAGGCCAAGCGAAGGAGCTCTTAAGCGCATATAAAAAGGATTTTGCGGCGGCTTTTGGCGACATTGAACACAGTTATGCGTTGACTATCAACGATGAAAAAGCCCCTTCACAGGTTTTACACCCCGAAATCGGCAGAGCCTTGATATCTCTTTTGAATACACTTCCCAACAACATTAACACAATGAGCCCCTTTGTAACGACTCTAACTGAGAGCTCCCAGAACTTGGGATTCCTCAAAATAGATGATCAGACGATCACATTGGAAGCGATGGAACGAAGCTGCGTGGCATACCGAGCAGAGGAGATGCTTCGCGCATCCCGTCTCATTGCAGAGGCGTTCGGCTTTACCTATACACAAGGGGATCATGTGCCGGCATGGGCGGTAAATCCTCACAGCGAATTGGTTCCGCTGGCTTGCGAGGTGTATTCCGAGTTGACAGGGCGGAATATGGTTGTTGAACCCGTACACGGCGGATTGGAGTGTGGTGCATTCTTTGAAAAGAACCCCGACTTGGATATGATCGCCATAGGTCCTTCTCTCACAGATGTCCATTCTCCCGATGAATCCTGCGACATAGAGAGTATACGCGTAACAGCAGAGCTTGTTATACGTATACTGGAAAAGCTGGCATAGCACAGTTCCTCTTCACCTTTCCCTATGCGGGCAAAAATGCGGCTCCCAATTTTGGGAGCCGCATTTTTGTGCAAGATTCACAACAGCATTCTCGTTTTCGGCTATACAGACAAATTACGGGTCACTTTTTCCCCTCTACAGATGAAGAACTTTTTCACCACAAAAAGTACAATAAAAGCAGGGAGAACTTCTCTCAACAAAAAGAGAAATCACATGTAAGGAGGATGACACAATGGATCAAGAAAAACGAATCGCATACTTAGTGAAGAATGACTGGTCTACCGCACCTGTTCCCACAGAGTACCGGCGCAGTAATTACGGCGTTGTTGCCACATTGGTGGGACAAATCATCGCGCTGTCCGGCATTTACATCGGTGCCGGAATGGTAGGCGGCTTGACACTGACGCAGGCGTTTATCGCCACGGTCATTGGCTCTATCATTTTGGCAGTACTGGGCGGCTTTTTGAGTTGGGTCGGCACGAAGACCGGCGTTGGCCTGTCCATGCTGCTGAGAGAGTCTTTTGGTACGATCGGCTCCTACATCGTATCGTTAATGCTGCTGCTGGTAGCTGTGGGCTTCTTTGGCTACCAAGCCACCTTCTTCGGCGCAACAATTCACGCCATGTTTCCGGCCGGTGGCTGGATCACAAGCCAGACCGTTGCCGGCGTTTGGGGCGGTATTCTGATGATGACTACCGCCTTGATCGGCTATAAGGGCATTGAGTGGTTGTCCAACTGGGCAAGTCCACTTATTCTGGTCATGTGTGTGCTTTCCTGCATTTTGGCCATTGTCAAAATCGGCTCGTTGGAGGCTTTTAACGGCATCACCATCGGCTATACCGGCATGACCATTCCCACCGCTGTGGTGGCAGTTGTGGGCGGCTATGCTTTTGGTGCCTGTCTGCAGCCGGATTTTTCACGAATGGGCAAAAGCCGAAAGGCATCTACATGGGGTTCCGTGGGTGGCTTTTTGATTGCCAATGTATTTATGACCATGGCCGGCTACATCACCTGCGCGGCCTGCGGAACGGGTGATGTGCCTACCGCACTGCTGCAGATCCTCGGCTACTGGGCACTCCTGATACTGGTGTTCGCACAGTGGACCTCCAACGATGGCAACCTCTACTTTGGCACATTGGCACTGACCACGATCCTCCCCCGCGCCAACAAGCATATACTGACGGGTATTTTCGGTGTGGTGGGCATTGTTCTGAGCTCTTTGGGCATTACCAACTACTTCCTAACCTTTCTCGGCTATCTCGGCACGGCCATCCCTCCGGTGGCAGGTATCGTCATTGTGGATTACTTCATCATTCGTAAGGGCGAATACCACTACGGCGAAGGCGTAAAGCACCACTTCTGCAATGTGTTGGCCCTGATCGCATGGATCGCCGGGGGGGCGGTTGGCTTTACGGTGCATTGGGGCATTGCTGCCATCAATTCCATTGTAACCACGGCCGTGGTTTATCTGGTGCTCTCTTTAATCTTCAAAAACAGCGATAAGATCTACGTCGGTCCGGATTATGTAGAGGATGAGGTCGGCAGTATTTCCCCTGTGAAGAAGGGTGTTAGTGCATAAAGCCAACAACGTGATTTTACATGGAGGGACAAACTATGAAAATCAAGAATATCATTCCAGTTACTGGCCCGGTCATCACTCCTGAGATGATCAAGTACATTCGCAAGTACCTGTCACCCGACACGGAACTAAGTACTTCCCAGATCAAGGTTGGTACACCGTCTATTGAATGTGAGTATGACGAAGCTATGGCAGGCCCGGATGTACTTCGCCTATGCAAGGAAGCTGAAGCGGAGGGTTGTGATGGAATATTCATCAACTGCTTCGGTGACCCGGCTGTCAAAGCCGCACGCGAGTTAGTGAATATCCCCGTGTTTGGTGGCTTTGAACCCGCAATGCATCTCGCCCTGGGGCTGGCTGACAAAATCGCCATCATTTCCGTGATGAAAAATGTTCTGCCCATGATCGAAGGCGAGGTCGCGAAGTCTCACTTTGACGGTCGAGTCTGCTGCGTCCGCAGCATCGACATTCCCGTGGAAGAACTGCAGCAACATGACCGTCTCGTAAAAGCACTCATAGAGGAAGCCGTCAATGCGATCACCACGGACGGCGCACAGGCAGTGGCATTGGGCTGCACGGCCATGGTGGATGTTGCCGAAGACGTACAGGCTGGCCTGCTATTAAAGGGGTATGATATACCGGTCATCGAGGCAGCGCAGGCAGCGGTTATGCTGCTGGAGCTGTCCGCCAAGATGGGCTTGAAGCAAAGCCGCATCACCTATATGCGCCCTCCCCAGCGGTAAACGGACTGAAAACCAATTTAAAATAGAAAGGAAGTATACATCATGGCTAAAACGTATCTGAATGAAGAGAACATGCGAGACATTATCTGGGGTGCTACGCTGATGGGCGGCGGAGGCGGAGGCTCCATTTCCAGCGGCATGATGCTGCTGGACTCCTATAAGAAGGATCACCCTGACGAAACTCTGAGCGTAGAAATGATCGATGCTGGTGATATGCCAAAGGGAACCTATGCCGCTGCCACAGCAGGTATGGGCGCCCCTGCTGCCATCGCTGGTGTGGACTTCTCCGCATGGGCCGCCAATGCCTTTGCAGTCCTGCGTGATTTGGCTGCCCGCGACGGAAAGAAGCTCGGCTATAACTACCCCGTGGAGCTGGGAGGATTTTCCACGTTCTTTCCCCTGCTGCTGTCTCTGAAGACAGGACTTCCCACCGTCGACTGTGACGGTGCCGGTCGTGCTGTCCCTGCATTGGAGACACTGCTCCTGAACGTCAATGACTGCCCTACATCTCCATTAGGATTGGCTAATGGCGACAATGATAAAATCACCATTGAACTGGATAATCCTCTGAATGCCCCTACCGCCGAGAAAATCGGTCGAAATATCAGCGCCGCGTTCGGCAATATGGTAGGTATTTCCGGTTGGCTCGTTAACAAGGAGGACATCGAAAACCGCATCTGCACCAAGACCATTTCTCTGAGCCAAAAAATAGGCGCGATCATGCGGCGGGGTGAGATGCCTATTGACAAGAGGTTTGAGGCACTATCCGAAATTTTGGGGATGAATGTCAAGATCATCTGCAAGGGCAGGGTCATGGACATCCAGACAAACACGCACGGCGGTTTCGACTATGGAACGATGACTGTTCGGGATGACCGCAAGGGCTATAACGAGGAAGAGTTCAGAATCACTTTCCAAAATGAAAACCTTGTGCTGAACCGCCTCATTGATGGTGTGGCGAAGCCCCTGATGACAGTACCCGATCTCACCTGCTTCTACTGCATTGATCCTCATGGTCAGGGCGATGCCGAACCGGGAATGCCCCTGTCTAACGCGGATGCACGCATTGGCATGGAGATCGCTGTTGCGGTTATTAAGGTGGATCCCAAGTGGTTTGCCAACAAGACATCTCCCAACAAATGGTGGGATGTTTGGGCTGAGTGCATGAAGAATGCCGAGTATCCCGGCGGCTATCTCAGCTACGATGATGTTGAGGCACGTCCCGACAAGGATTGATAAATTCCATACAAGCGGTTAGCATCCTTGATTTTCAAGGTTGACCGCCAACACTCTCCTTGCAGCAGCCTGCGAATATTGCAGGCTGCTGTCTTTTGTAAAGCACCCTCTATCAACTGAGCCTAACGGTCTGCCCTCTGTGGTCTTTATGACTCCTTCAGCCACCGCTGAAATTCCTCCGCGGTGATGATACCCTCGTCACATTTCTTTTTCTGCTCTCTGGCCTGCTCGCTCCACGCGTAAAACTCACTGTCGCTGATACGCCCGACCTTGATCCACGCGAAGCGTCGCTTGTACTCCCTGCGGTAGACCTTGAATACCGGGTCGTCCGCCTGCTTCAGCGTCCACTGCTGGAAAGCTCCCATCAACCGGCAGCTGGACTGACCATCCAGCGGAGGACGGTCACAATACTCAGCGCTGACACGGCCCGTCTGTGCAAAGTAGCGTCCGCAGTTCTTGCAGCGGCGGCCCGGCCTTGTCTATATCCAGTACCAGCTCAAAGAACCGCTGGATCTGCTTTTGGTACAGCGGCAGCTCCTCCGGCAGTGACCGCAGCTCGTCTAATGCACAGGTTACTTTCTCTCCGTTGTTCTTAAAACCTACAGAATGAAGATAGAACCACTTGGTATACAGCACGCGAAAGAAGCTGTGTGTATCCGCCAGCCCACCCAGCTTGACCATGGCGTTGGTCACACGCTCGCGGTCGAGGCTCTCCAAGTCATCGGAGATACACCGAAGCACGATGGCAACCTTCCCGATGTCCATTTCTGTGAAGGACAGCAGCGACTCTAAGAAAGGAAAGACCTTTCGCTGCGACGGCGCTCCCTGCGTGCCAAAGGCATCGCTCTCAATGACCTCATGCCTTCCGGGGAAATACATTTTGCAGTACCACATAACGCCCTCCGATTATGGACTAATTGTAAATATTGCTCGACAGCATTGACAGACTTTACTGCCTCTGTTATGATAGGCTCAAGCGAAATGTCTAATCAATATTGCAATTAGTCTACACCATTCACGCAGCCATGTCAACAAAAATCGGAGGTATCTATTGAACTTACAAAACAACAAATCGAAAAACTTCACGCCACTGCCCAACGAGATATTCTCGCTGCATTTAAGCACCGGCGAGCTGGCCACCTACGCTGTACTGATGCGGCTGGAGGATCCGCGCACCTACGAGTGCTGGCCCAGCTACGAGACTATCGGTAAAGCCATCGGCAAAAGCAAGAGCTCCGTCAAACGCTATGTGGCTGGACTGGTAGAAAAAGGGCTCATCACCGTAGAGCCGACATCGGTCATCATGCGGAACGGCCTGAAGAAAAACGGCAACCTGCGTTATCACATTCGCCCCATCCGCGAAGCGGTGGAGTGGCACACCCAGCACCAGCTGTACCTCGCCGAAGCCGCCGCCGAGCGACATCGGGTACAGCGGAAACTGTCGGCGCAAGCCGCAGAACCGCCGTGTCCGCCCCTGTGAGCCGCTGTGTGCCCTCGCGGGGAGATGAGAGGACCACGGGACGCTGGGAGTCGGGGAAGGCGGAGCATCGCGCCTTCGGCGCGATGGCAAGTTTCGCATTTGTGGTACGGTTTTCGGCCCCTGGCCGAAACCGCTCCCCAAACGCTGCATGCGGGCTAAGCCCACACCCCTATTCATGGAGGAGCGACGTATGAAGAAAGAAGAATTTATCCGCATCCGCGTGGCGGGGTGGCAGAAGAAATACATCTCGCTCCAGG
>PPYF01102527.1_pt1 | contig 52986 bp, 37 predicted proteins | sample 1559871 | NCBI WGS metagenome assembly PPYF01 (sample SAMN08240021, study PRJNA423297) | Human gut metagenome, whole genome shotgun sequencing project.
GACTTTAAAGCATGCCGTCGACCTCTTTCAGCGTACGGTATCGGAATTGGTACTGAACGGATACTCTGTCAATACGGGGTTATTCCGTGCTGTTCCCCAGTTTCGCGGTGTAATAGACGGTGGAGTATGGAATCCTGAGAGAAATTCTATCTATGTTTCCTTCAATCAGGATAAGGATTTACGTGAAGCTATCGCACGAACCGGCGTGAAAATTCTGGGAGCCAAAGGCGATTCGGCCTATTTCATCGGTGGTGAAGACGCCGCCACCCGTGCTACGGACGGTAGTGCAACTGCAGGACGTAACTATCGCTTACAAGGCAAGAACATCAAAGTAGCAGGTACAGATCCTGCCGTAGGTATCGTCTTGATTGATGAAAAAGGCACGGAAACGAAGCTACCGATGGATATGATAGCAGTAAACAACCCTTCGGAAGTACTGGTACTCCTACCGGCAGACCTGACAGACGGAATATACAAACTGCGACTGACCACACAATATACCAGTGGCAACCGGCAACTGAAGACACCACATGTCATCAGCCAAACCATCGTAATAGGCAATACAACCGAGGGCGACGGAGATATTGTGGACGACCCGACAGCATAAATCATACCGCATCGCTTCCCTTATGCAGGGGTGCATCAATATCTTGTGCAGTTCTGCACAAGGTGCCGGTGCACCCCTGCACAATGCGGCAATGCAACCAAGCTCTAAAATTACTGATAAACCTGTACCGGAAGTTCTCCCCTTAAAGCCCCCAAAGCATTCAATGCCAAAGCCTCCATCTCATCTTCTCCCGGATACACGAAAACGGGAGCAAGGAAAGAGATACGTTCCCTTAAACGGGAAATTACATAATCGGAATAGGCAATGCCTCCGGTCAGCAGAATGGCGTCTACCTTTCCACATAAAACAGTAGAGGCAGCACCGATACTTTTGGCCACATTGTAGATCATGGCATCGAGCACCAACCGGGCATGGTCATCACCTGCCTCAATGGACTGAATAATGGCAGGAATATCAGTAGTTCCCAAATGGGCGGTAAGCCCGGCACGACCCGAAATTCGTTTCTTCAATTCATCTTTGGTGAATTTCCCACTGAAACAAAGGTCTATCAGTTGTCCGGCGGGAAGAGTTCCGGCTCTTTCGGGTGAGAAAGGCCCTTCGCCATCCAATGCATTATTGGCATCGACTGCACGCCCATGACGATGGACTGCAACAGAAATACCTCCTCCCAAATGGCAGACGATCAAATCAAGATCTTCATAACGAGTGCCATGTTCGGCAGCATAACGACGGGCAATAGCTTTCTGATTCAGTGCATGCCAGATAGTGATACGCGGCATCAAGGGCGAACCGGTAATACGGGCAACCTCTTCCAGTTCGTCCACCACACCCGGATCTGCAATAAACGCCCGGCATCCGGGTAAAGCTGCGGCCAATTCATCGGCTATCAAACCTCCCAGATTGCAGGCATGTGTACGCATAGCGTGAAGGGTATCCCGCTTCATGGCTTCGTTAACCTCATAAACTCCACCGGGAATAGGCTTCACCAAGCCTCCGCGTCCAATGACAGCATCGAACTGAAAAGGAATATCGTTTACCTCCAACTCTCGGAGAACAAGCGATTTACGAAATTCGAACTGATCGATCACCCGGGGGAAGGCAGACAACTCTTCCACCGTATGGCGAATGTTGCGTACCAACAAAGGAGTTTCATTTTCATAAACAGCGATCTTTGTTGAAGTGGAACCGGGATTGATAACAAGGAGCCTTTCCCCCCGTCCATTCTTCACAGAAGACGGAGTAGAGTTTATATTCAGTTTATCCATATTCTTAGTTTAATTATGATCATCATTCGGAGCATCTCCCTCTCTCTGCCGACCGGGTAGAAGCCGTCAGGCACGCCATCGCAATACTATAATACTTGGAAAGTCCGGAATCACTGCGTGACGGTAACACCACCGGGCAAATGGGGCCTTGCAGCAACCCTGCCATATCGGCTTTGGCAAACAACGAAACAGATTTATAGAAAGCATTGCCCGACTCGATATTGGGGAATATCAATACATCGGCCTGTCCGTTGATGGGCGATACAATTCCTTTAATATCCCCGCTGGCCTGCTCGCAAGAGGTGCGTACATCCAACGGACCATCGATAATCACATTACCAAACTCTCCGGCTTCGGCCAACTCCACAATATTAACATAATCGAGCGAATGGGGAAACTTGGCACTTACCTTCTCCGTACAATGGATCAAAGAGATGCGGGGTTGTTCTATCCCAAACCGCCGGCAAGTACAGATGGCATACCATATCATCTCAATGCGTTGTTGCAAAGTGGGACGAGGAATAACAGCGGCATCAGAGAAGAACAATAATTTATCATACGTCGGAATCTGCATTACGGCCAAATGAGTCAGAATCTTCCCCTTAGGCAGCAAGCCTTTCTCCTTGTCGAGAATGGCATGAAGCAAATTGTCAGTATTGATAATACCTTTCATCAGAATATCGGCTCCCCCTTCCCGAACAATACGAACTGCTTCACGCGCTGCCTCATCGGGATCTTCAATGTGGAGGGTCTTCACATATTCCGGATACTTCTGCAGACTGGGATACTTTTGCAGGATGGCCGAGTCACCAATCATCAGGAATTCCGCAATCTCTTCGTCGAGTGCACGGGCAATGGCATATTCTGTATTCGGATCGTTGGCACAGACAACGGCAATCCGTTTCCGTCGGTTTAAGGTTTTGAGATGGGCTGTCAGTTGGTCAAAGTTTCTAATAGGTTCCATAACGTTAGATTTTTAGCAAATATCAGAAAAAGGATCGAGAAGTACATCATGGAATACTGAAAAAATAGACAAACCGAGTAACATTTTGATATAATACAACGCTTTCATTTCTACGGATGCAGGTAATTTCGTTTTTTAATGTAAATTTGTGTCCTGTTAAACTCCTATAATCAAACAGAACCATGAAAACAAAAACATTTCTCGCTCTTTTCTGCCTGTTGTGTATCAGTTCAGGCTTTTCATCGTGCCAACGTCATTCATCCGACCAGTGGAAATTGGTTTGGGAAGATAATTTCGACCAGAAAACAGGTTTTGATCCACAGGTCTGGAGTAAAATACCACGTGGCAAATCAGACTGGAATAACTATATGACCGACTTCGATTCCTGTTTCGACATGCGTGACGGCAATATGGTGCTGCGAGGCATCATCAATTACAGCCAGCCCAATGATACAGCACCCTATCTGACCGGAGGAATCTACACCAAAGGGAAAAAAGCATTCAGCAACGGACGCCTCGAAATACGCGCCAAACTGAACGGTGCACGTGGTGAGTGGCCAGCCATCTGGATGCTCCCGATAGATGCTCCCTGGCCGATGGGTGGAGAAATCGATATCATGGAACGTCTGAATCACGATACAATCGCTTATCAGACTATACATACCAATTATACGCACAATCTGGGTATCAAAGACAATCCGTTATCACACTCCGTAGGTGCGATCAATCCCGACGACTACAATGTATATTCAGTAGAAATGTATCCGGACAGCATTGCATTCTATATCAATGATACACATACTTTCACCTATCCCCGCATCGAAACAGACAAAGAAGGGCAGTTTCCTTTCGACCAGCCTTTCTATCTACTGATCGACATGCAGTTGGGTGGCTCGTGGGTAGGGGCTGTAGACCCGAAAGAACTTCCGGTGGAGATGTATGTAGATTGGGTAAGATTCTATCAGAAAGAGAAATAGAACCTTTTTACCCTACAAGCGTTAAAGACAAATCAGATATCAGCTTATTAAATCACTTTATTAAATGAACTTACAATTTCCCCCATTTCTGCACGAAGGCGATAAAGTAGCCATCGTATCGCCTTCAAGCAAAATAGACAGTATATTCCTGAAAGGTGCCAAGACGCGTCTAAGCTCCTGGGGACTTACTCCTGTCATGGGAGATCATGTCCGAAGTTCATGGGGCTCGTATGCCGGTGCCACCCATCAGCGCCTCAAAGATTTTCAGGTAGCCATGGACGATGAAGAAATTAAGGCCATCTTGTGCAGCCGTGGTGGTTACGGGGCGGTTCACTTGCTGGATAAGCTGGACTTCACACGCTTTCGTAACCACCCGAAATGGCTGATCGGGTTCAGTGACATCACTGCGCTCCACAACTTATTTCAATACAATGGTTTTGCCTCACTCCATGCTCCCATGGCACGCCATCTCGCTGTAACAGGAGAGGAGGATCCATGTTCATTATATCTCCGCGACATTCTTTTCGGTAAACTGCCCGGATATAAATGCCACCGCCATAAGTTGAATCATCTGGGACAGGCCAAAGGCATCCTGCGAGGCGGCAACATGGCTGTGTTCCACGGTCTCCGCGGAACACCATACGATATTCCTCCCGAAGGTACGATCCTCTTCATCGAGGATGTGGGCGAACGTCCTTATGCCATCGAACGCATGATGTATAACCTGAAATTGGGAGGCGTACTTGAAAAGTTATCCGGACTTATCATCGGACAATTTACCGAATACAAAGAAGACTATTCACTGAAAAAGGACCTTTACAGCACACTGGATGCCTTGGTGAAGGAGTATGACTTCCCCATATGTTATGACTTTCCGGTGGGACATGTGACAGAGAACCTACCACTAATCAACGGTGCGGAAGTGGAGTTCGTATCCGGAAAGAAAGGAGTGGAATTGTTAATAAACCCTCCTATCTGACTCACCCTACAGTGAAAATCATTAATTTTGAGGCTTTAAACTCCAAAAGCATAATTATGAAAAGAAACTCTATGTTCATACTGTCAGCTTTCATCCTGTTTTCTGCTTTCTCCTGCGGAACAAACGGCAGCAAGACCACTTCGACCGACATCACCGAGAAAAAGGTAATTGTCCAAGTGCCCCAATTTGACGCAGACAGTGCTTACAAGTACATACAGGCGCAAGTCGACTTCGGACCGCGCACACCAAATTCTAAAGGTCATGTTGCCTGTGGAGACTACCTGGCCGCCAAACTGGCCGAACATGGAGCCAAAGTGATCAGCCAAAACGCTGAATTACCCGCATACGACGGTACACTGCTGAAAGCACGCAACATCATAGGATCTTTTAAGCCCGAAAGCAAAAAACGCATCGCACTCTTTGCGCATTGGGATACCCGTCCATGGGCCGACAATGATCCGAATGAAAAGAATCATCACACACCGATACTGGGCGCCAATGATGGAGCAAGCGGAGTGGGTGTATTACTCGAAATTGCCCGCCAGATCAACCAACAGCAACCGGAACTGGGAATCGACATCATCTTTCTGGATGCGGAAGATTACGGAGCACCTCAGTTTTATACAGGCGAACATCGGGAAGACCAGTGGTGTCTCGGCGCACAATATTGGGCACGAACCCCGCACGTAGATGGCTATAATGCCCGCTTCGGAATTTTACTCGATATGGTGGGCGGCAAAGATGCTACTTTCTTTAAAGAAGTATATTCCGAGAAATATGCCAAAGGTATCAACAAGAAGGTATGGAAAAAGGCTAACGACGCCGGATACGGACGTTACTTTATTAACGAAGTAGGCGGTCAGATCACTGACGATCATCTGTTTATCAATCGCCTGGCAGGTATCCCGACTATCGACATCATTCCAAACGACGAAAATTGTGAACTGTCCAGCTTCGGACCGACCTGGCACACCGTGAATGACAATATGGATGCCATCGACCGCTCTACACTCAAAGCTGTGGGACAAACGGTACTGGAAGTTATTTATAACGAGAAATAATTATTTATCATGTCAATCAACGAATTACAAGACGAAGTCGTTGCTGAATTCAGCGACTTTGATGACTGGATGGATCGCTACCAGTTACTTATCGACTTAGGAAACGAGCAGGAACCGCTCGACGAGAAATATAAAACGGAACAGAATCTGATTGAAGGTTGCCAAAGCCGTGTATGGCTTCAGGCAGACGAAGTAGACGGGAAAATTATCTTTAAAGCAGAAAGCGATGCACTGATCGTGAAAGGCATCATAGCACTGTTGATTAAAGTCGTATCGGGACATACACCCGACGAGATTCTTAATTCGGAACTCTACTTTATCGACAAGATCGGTCTGAAGGACCACCTATCCCCCACTCGTAGCAACGGATTGTTGTCGATGGTGAAACAAATGCGGATGTATGCACTCGCATTCAAAGCCAAAGAGGCCAAAGGCTAAATCTCCAAATAAGGATGTGTCAGGACTCGTATTCACCACAGATCACACCGATTTACACAGATAGATATTACTGGTTATCAGCAGATTAAAATCATCCTGTGTTAATATCTGCGTAATCTGTGGTGAATTATGACGTACCTCCATCTTCTTCATCCACCTGATACTCCAGAATATCCCCCGGCTGGCAATCTAGCACTCTACAGATCGCCTCAAGGGTAGAGAAACGAATCGCTTTGGCCTTTCCCGTTTTCAGGATAGAAAGGTTGGCAGGCGTAATGTCAATCTTCTCTGCCAACTCCCCCAAAGATATTTTTCTTCGGGCCATCATTATGTCAAGGTTTACTATTATAGCCATAATTCTATTAATTTTTCAATATTCGGATTCAGATAGTAAGATCTTGTTCTTCTTTCATCTTCAACCCGATGGCGAATACCTCGCCTACAATTAGTGAAACCAGTCCCAGAATGACCAGCATCACAGAATCTATGCTTGTCTCCATAGAATATCCGGACAACGAGAAGACTGAAGACAACTCATAATCATTCATCAGGGCCGGCACTGCCTCACTAATAAAGTTCAGCAACAAGGCGACTCCCAACCATCGCAACCGACGGACATTCTTCCAATTAAAAATATCCGATTTATTGATAGCTACAATCAGCTGAATAAAAAGCACTGTTGACGCAATGATGGCAAAAACAGCCAGAAGCCCGGAAATCACCTGGGCAACCATCATCCAGGTACTCCTGTCGACTTTTACATTCGTAACCATCTGTGTATAGGCAACGGGGACATAAGAGCCGGTCTTTTCATTATAAACAGAATCTTTAAAGGACGAAAAATCCTTGGGCATCAGTGTGGCAATCCGAAAGTTGATAGCCTGCTCTACACTTTGATTACCGGAATGACTTATCTTCATCCCTTCGGAAAAGCCATGACCGAAATCACGCCCCATATTAAACACCGAATAACAGAATACCAGAAAAACCAGTAAACATAGTATGTTCAATCTTCTTTTCATATTATGACTTATTATTCAATCTTTATCGTTTATTTTCATTCATCTTTCCGCCACGTTCCCGGAACCGTAACCTGCTTTATCCGAAGAAAACAGCCTACGAACACCATAGCCGCCACTGCTATCAATAGATAATAGGGAGTCGTACCCGTCACATCCCTGATTGTATCTGCATCGGGATAGGTCAGACTCAGCATGACAGAAATACTGTTGTTCACAATGTGTATCAGGATACAAGGAATCAGACTTCGTGTCCGATAATAAACCCATGCCAGCAAAAGGCCTCCAAAGAAGGCTGCAACTATCTGAGCCGGATTCAAATGAAATACTCCGAAAAGCAGTGCCGAAAGGAAGATGGCTTTCCGGGGAGAATAGCGTTCAAGCAATGCCTTAGTGGCACCACCACGGAACAGAAGTTCCTCAAGAATCGGCCCCAACAAAGTAATGGCCACAATGCCTAACCAACCGGACTGGAGAGCGTCGAACTGCTGTTCCAGAATATCAGGAACCCAAGATAAGACGGCAGTCAACATATCCATCAGGACAGTCATCGACAAGCCTATCAGAAACGTTATGATCAGAAATGGAAATGAAATGAATGACCAACTTGTCTTGTCTTTGGGTATATAGTGTGCTTTCCATAAATAAAAAAACATCACTGCCATGGAAAGCAGCATCGAAGGAGCCAATGTCAACTCCGAAACCCGGGTGGCATCTACGCTCCCACCATTCATACGGGCAATGATAGTAAAAGGAATACCGATCAGCCCACCGCAAATAAGCTGGATTCCCAGATAAATCAGAATTAATTTGATCGCCGTTTTCATTCAGTCTTTTGTTTTAAATATGTACAAAGATAACGGTTTTAATTGACTACCGCTTCGGTAGAAGAGCTATTTGTATGGTGACCATGCAAAACTGAACTACATACAAACAAAGCTAACATGGAGATGGATACTACCAACATCGTAATGCTCATCAATGACTTTCTCATAAAACTTACTTTGAAGATTCGTTATGTTATTCAATAATAATTTATCGTTTTTCGATATGCAAAGATTCATATTAATTTTCACCTAAACAAGTAATTCGATAATTATTTATCGATAAACAATAAATATAGAATGTTTTTCGATATTTGTAGAGGATAAACGCTGATATAAAGAAGCCTCAAAGAACCAGCGTCAGGGAGAGTATATCCATTTGATAGCATATTACACCTTCAGACGTCACTCTGACACTATTCATCCTAATCTACTGACACGCACTAAAACACAAATCATCAAACAGGAAGAAGAAAATGCATACAAGACGCATATAACATGCAATAAGATGCAACATCGACCGAAGATTTCCAATAAATATGCATGATATCTTTAGAAGAGAGGTCACATACCATTAAAAGAAAGACATCATTGGGTTAAAACAAAAGCTTCATTAGTTCAAAACTTCACCTGCATGAAGCCGGAAGAGAGACAAAAGAGGACATTTACATGCCTGCAATCATTTTTCAGCACGCATAGAATGATCAGGGAGAGAATAACGATTTGCACCTTAAAACAGAATATTCTGCAAATTAAAGAACACTGAACAGGCTCAAAACAGAACAAGAGACATGTATTATCCGCAATCAGGATGACTATCTGAAAAGCCGAATTCACAAAATAAGCTCCTATTTAAGAGCCGGAAGATAACGGGCCGAATATAACTCACTCAGTGGCAAACAAAAAATACAAAATGTCAATTGACATTTTGTATTTTCCCCAAAAGCGCTTCCACATCGGCTGCATCCTGATGAAGCTGCGCTATCAATCCTTCAATCCCATCGAACTTCAGCTCCGGACGGAGATATTTTACAAAAGAGAGCCGGATAAATTTATCGTAAATATCGGAATGAAAATGGAGGATATTCACTTCTATCGAACGTTCGGGACCATTCCCTATCGTGGGACGAGTACCGATATTGAGCATACCATTATAAGTATGCCCGTCGAACGTGACATGAACTGCATAGACACCATCGGCAGGAACCAACTTATCAGGATCGTCTACACTGAGATTGGCCGTAGGGAATCCGATTTTCCTTCCTACCTGATAACCACTCACCACCGTACCATCCAGAAAATAGTCGTAACCCAGACAACGTGCAGCCCGATCTACTTCGCCCTGATGCAACATCTTACGAATGACAGAAGAGCTTATATGGAGATCATCACACACACAGGCACGAGCACGAATCACCTCTATTCCCATTTCAGAGCCATAACGGCAATAATCCTCAAAGCCTTCACTACGATTGTGTCCGAAGCGGTGGTCATATCCGATGACAAGTGTCTGCACCCGATAACGGTCTCTCAGGATATCGGACATAAATTCATGGGCAGTCAGATGTGATACTTCACGTGTAAAATCAAGCATAAAGCAATAATCCACACCCGTTTCTTCAAGCAGCGCCAGTTTCTCTTCCGAAGTGGTCAATAACTCCGGACGATAGTCTGCATTCATCACCTTACGAGGATGAATGGGAAAAGTAATCAGTGCAGAACGCAATCCACGAGCCGCAGCCAACTCTCTGACTTGTTCTATCAGAAAGCGATGCCCCATATGTACTCCATCGAAGAAACCGATGGTGGCAACACATGGTTCGGGTAGAACTCCCGGTATATTACGGATTATCTGCATGCTGTTTCTCCTATTTATTTTAATTCTCGGCAAAAAGCGGTCTCCAGTCTTCACCGGGTTTCACTGTATAGGTAGAGATGCCCAATGCCTGGGCACCCTGGCAGTTGGCTTCGGAGTCATCTATGAAAAAAGTTTCGCGCGGATCGAGGTTTGCATCATCAAGCACTCCCCGGAAAATCTCTTCAGCGGGCTTTACCATTTTCATTTCATACGAGAGGTACATCTTTTCAAAATAGTCTTCTACACGGAAGCCCCGATACGGAAACGCATGCTCACATGCCCACTTCCAATGTATCTCGTTGGTATTGCTCAGCAGATAGACCACATATTTCTCGCGGAGTTTCAATAACATATCAAGCTTAAAACGTGGGATATCCACCAAGAAACTATTCCAAGCAGCATCAATTTGCTCATCCGTCACCTCCTGAGTTATCTGCCCGCGGATACTATCACGAAACTGGGCTGACGAGATCAACCCTTTCTCATGTTGCATAAAGATTCCCTGCTGAGAATACATGCCTAACAATTCGTCCACCTTCTCTAATCCCAACTTCCGGAAGTTTTCTATACAACGCTGACGGTCGAGATTAATCAATACACCACCAAAATCAAAAATAAGGTTTTTAATTCCTTTTCTTTTCATCTCTATTCTGTTTTTGAAAGCTTATACACGACAGAGCACGCAAAGGAAACGGAGTTTTTATATCCTGTTCATAAAAGACACTTTCTTTGCGTCCACTGTGATAAATAGCTTTCATTTTCATTTCTGAGTTAAACGTTTAACCAAGCGAATCAATTCTCCAATCCACAAGACGAGAGAAGAAGAACCGATGATGATAAGCCATGTTTGCCAGTCGAGCGGTTCTGTACGGAATACAGCTCCACCGAACTGCACTATAAGAAACTGCCCACCCAGGATGGCCAGTACAATCAATTCCATTCCGTACGACTTCGTAAGACCCTTGAATGCTGAATCGGTAGTGCCAAACACACGGGCGTTGAACAGATTCCAAAACTGAAGCATTACAAAGAAGGTGAAAAAAATGGTCAACCGCTGTACCGTCATTCCACCGTCGGCATTTGTAAAGTAGTATATCATCGCCATCAGTACTACCAGAAAGAGTGTACCGACACCGAATATATTATGTTGCATCGCTTTACTAATAATAAAATCAGTACTGCGACGCGGTTTATCGTTCATAACACTCTCACTTGGCGGAATAGAAGCCAAAGCTAAAGCGGCAAATGTATCCATGATGAGATTTACCCATAACATTTGGGTCACAGTCAACGGTAGTTCTGTTCCCACAATAGAACCGAGCAATACGATGAGAAGTGCCACAAAGTTAATGGTCAGCTGAAATACGATGAAACGCTGGATATTCTTATAAAGTGACCGCCCCCACATCACAGCAGTCCCGATACTGTTGAAAGAGTCGTCCAGCAAAGTGATGTCACTGGCCTCTTTGGCAACTGAAGTTCCGGTACCCATCGAAAGCCCTACCTGTGCATGATTGAGCGCCGGCGCATCGTTCGTTCCGTCTCCGGTCACAGCCACAACGGCTCCTTTCTGCTGCAGCAATTGTACCAGACGTTGTTTGTCGGTAGGACGGGCACGCGACATAATTTTCAAGTCCATCACTCTATCCAATGCTTCTTCATCACTCAATTCGGCAAAAGCAACTCCGGTAATGCGATTGCGTTCCGTATCTTCCGGTTTCCACAGCCCGATCTGACGCGCAATCTCAGTTGCGGTGCCCGGAGTATCCCCGGTCACAATCTTGATACCGATACCTGCCGACTGGCATTTAGCTACTGCCGCAGGCACATCGGGACGTATAGGATCGGAAATAGCAACGACTCCAAGGAAATTAAGGTTATTTTCTGAAACAAGTGCCACACAGTCATCCGGTTCGTTATCTTCCACCAAACGGAATGCAAAACCAAGTGTACGCATAGCCATATTCTGATAACCCAGTAATTGTGCTTCGACAGTCGAACGATATTCCACACTATCCACACGACGGCCATCGAGAATCACCTCCTTACATTTGCCAAGCACGATTTCGGGCGCACCTTTTATATATAATACCTTTTTGCCTATCAACGGCGACTTCACCAAAGTAGCCATAAACTTACGTTCAGTCGAGAACGTCAATTGGTCGAGCACCTGTGCTCCTTCTCTGAGTTCAAGATAGTTACGTTTCTGGCTATTCAGCCACAGCAACAAGGCAACTTCCGTAGGATTACCTACTCCTTTCGGCTTCTCACCCTTTCCCGTTTCTTCAAGAAAAGCAGTAGAGTTAGCACTAATCCCTTCCGCAATCAGTCTGCTGATATCGTCATCTGCCAGTTTCCCACCATCTTTCAAACCATAGAAATTGGGCTCGTGCACCTGCATCAGATTTTGTGTCAACGTACCGGTCTTGTCTGTACAAATCACGGTAATCGCCCCCATTGTTTCGCAAGCGTGCATCTTACGCACCAAATTGTTAGTGGCAAGCATACGGCGCATATTCAGTGCCAGGCTGAGTGTCACACTCATAGGCAATCCCTCGGGAACGGCAACCACGATCAGGGTAACCGCCATCATGAAATATTTCAATGTACGCTCCAACACCGGCAACCAGTCATGCCAACCGTTCAGAGCCCCAAAATCGAAATACAGTACAACGTCTTTTATAAAGAAAATAAGGAAAGCAAGTCCGGCTACGGTAAAACCGATCTTACCGATCAGGTTGGCCAATTTGGTCAGCTGGATATTCAATGGTGTAGGCTCCGTAGTTTGTTCCGTACTCTGACGTGCCACTTTCCCAATCTCCGTAGCATCTCCCACACGAAGTACCTTCATCGATCCATGACCATCGACCACAGTTGTACCGCGCATCACCAGATTGGAAGCATACGTAGCTTCTTCATCAAAATCGGCTTCGATTATTGTTTTATTAATCACCGGTTCCCCGGTCAGGTTCGATTCGTTCACCTGCAAAGAAATAGCTTCTATCAGTTCGCCATCTGCGGGAATCTCTTCACCGGTCTCCAATACCACAATGTCACCTACTACCACATCTTTACGCGGAATCTCCTGAATACGCCCGTTACGAATCACCTTTACTAAAGTCTCTTCATTAACGGCATTCAGTAAATCGAATTTCTTATTGGCATCGTATTCGAAATAGAAACCGATACCGGTTGCCAACAGGATAGCGGCTATAATACCGATCGTTTCGGCATACTCATTCTCGATAACGGAAATGATAAGAGAGAATACAGCTGCAATAAGCAGCACACGTACAACAGGATCTTCAAATTTTTCCAAATAAAGCTTCAGGAGCGAAGGACGCTTAGGAGGCGTCAGTAGGTTGGCACCATATTTCTCCCGGCTTTGGAGAACTTCTTGATCAGTCAGGCCCAAATGAAAATAATCGTCGTTCTTTGCAGTCATGCAGATACATACATTAAATTAGAAGTTGCAAAAGTACAACATAAATCCGGTATAAGATGTTTCTTAAATCTTTTTTAAGGATTCCAGTTTTCCCAACAGTACTTTTGACGAAATGGGCTTCGTCAGGAAATCGGTAAAGCCGCTATGCATGATTTTCTGGCGGTCTTCTTCATACGCAAAAGCAGTAAGAGCAATGATAGGCACTGTAGCCGACATCTGTCGGATAGCCTCCGTAGCCTCGTAGCCATTCACCTCAGGCATACGGATATCCATCAAGATAATGTCCGGTTGGAATTTCAGGAAAAGAGAAATGGCCTCTTCACCATTGTGAGCCCAATGTAATTCGTAACGTGAAGCGAGGATAGCTTCGCAAAGACGATAATTGTCTTCCATATCTTCGGCCACCAGTATGCTCAGTTTTTTATCACTTCCCGCATCGATAACCGGAACCCGTACTGCAGAAGGCAATTCTTCCTGCTCTTTCTCAATGATGACTTTGGGTTTAATATCGGAATGTTCGGGCAATGTAAACCAAAAGGTACTTCCTTTGCCTACCTCAGATTCGGCTCCGATTTCCCCACCCAGCTTATTTACAATCGTCTTACAGATAGAGAGTCCGAGTCCGTTACCGTTTTTATCACTTTGCAAACGCACAAAACGATCGAAAACGCCCTCCAATTTATCCGCCGAAATACCCGAACCGGTATCGCTAACATAAAACCGAAGTCCATTCTCGGAAGACTGATATCCGATACGGATACTGCCCTCTGTGGTAAATTTGATTGCATTAGATACAAAATTGGACACAACCTGAGCAATTCGGTTACGATCCGTATGAACCATACACGAAGGCAGCCCGGGCTCTGTTATAATCTGTACAGGCGAGTTAGAGCCTATCTTCATACGGAACAATTGTTCCAAATCATTCAGTAACAAGTTGATATCGACATCAGAATAAACAAACTCCAATGTACCGGCCTCAATCTTCGACAAATCAAGAATATCATTAACCAGCTGTAATAGCAATTCGCTGTTCGTATGGAGTATCTCCAGGTATTTTTGCTTTTCTTCTTCTGTATTGGCCGCTGCCAGCAGTTCGGAAAAGCCGACGATGGCATTCAGCGGCGTACGGATTTCATGACTCATATTGGCTAGAAAAGCGGACTTGGAACGATCTGCATTTTCCGCTTTTTCCTTCGCTTCAGCCAACGCCTCTTCCGTTTGTTTAATCGAAGTAATGTCATGCACCGTCAGCACCATGCGCTCTTCACTATCCAGAGTCATAAATACTCCCGAGATCATTACGTCGCACTTTACAAATTCATGCTCGTCTATGGCAATATTCAGTGATGATTGCAAATCAGTAAATTCTTTCTTCTGGCGGAAAGCGTTTCCTATTGCTCCCCTCACCGGACATTCCTGGCAAAAAGCATGGGTTCCGCATCCCCCTTTGGCAGACAAGGCATTCCGGCATTGCAACAGATCACCTACACGCTTCTCTTTACCGTCCGGACTGAGATGAGTCAAATCATAATAATTAGTTTTCAGGACTTTGAAATCAGAATCGATTACCAAAACATACGCATGAATATGCGTCAGAATCGCATCAAACAGACAATTTACATTCTCCAGTTTCCGGTCCGATGCAGATTGCATTAACTTACCTTGTCTCTTTTCCCACAGAATAGCTCCTAAAAAAGCCACACATACCAGTGATAATACAATCTGCCACATCATAGTTTATAATTCCTTGATTAATGTTTTGTTGCTACAGACAAAGGTAGTGCTTTATTAATGAAAAAAGAAAAAATAAATGAACAATACGTCCGATACTTTTGTTATATTTGCATAAACTTAAAAAAAGAGACGACATGAAGTACATTTGCACCGTTTGTGATTTCATTTACGATCCGGAGATAGGTGATCCGGAAGGCGGAATCGAACCCGGAACACAGTTTGAAGATATTCCTGATGATTGGGTATGCCCTCTGTGTGGAGTTGGAAAAGAAGATTTCGAACCGTATAATGGCTAAACGATTCATTAACGATGAACGATAAGCGATGAGCACTCTCAATTACACGCTTTATCGTTCATCGTTCATCACTTTTCTCAAGACGCTTTCTTTTCTTTTACGTCACTGCTCGCTTCTACTACATTTACTACATAGTCACCGAGTTTTTCACATTCGGCGATAATATCCATGTAATAAACTCCCATCTGATAATCATATTCTTTATTATTCACATCCAGGATATTCTGATTCTTCAGTTGGTTACGATAGTTATTAATTTCATTCTCAATATTGAATGACTTATTAACATCGATACTCTGATGTTCGGGTTTCTCGACCACGACAATCATTTGCGACAGAGCATCATTGGTCAGTTTCATCATGAAATGAATGTGCTCATATTGCTTCTCTGTGAAATCCTGATTGGTCTGACGCTTCCGGCTGATGGTACGTGCCAAGTTATAGCAACTGTCACCAATACTTTCAATCTCGGTTACCTCACGAAGCATGGCACGTATCTGAAGCTTACTTTCCGAGCTCAAACGCCCTTCAGATACCTGATTCAAGTAATTGGCAATCTCCAATTCCATATTATCACTGATATTCTCGTATTTCTCAATCCGGCTGAAAAGTTTATTGAAGTCATCATCCTTTTCAGTATGCAACAGATCTTGTACCATACCAAACATACGATGAATACGCTCGGAAAACAGATGAATCTCCTTACGGGCCTGAAGTATGGATAATTCGGCCGTAGAAAGCATACCTCCGGTAATAAAGCGCAAGCGTGGCTCTTCATCTTCTTCCTTGGGACGAATAATGGCACACACGGTACGCTCAATCAGTTTCACTCCCCAAATCAGCAGACAGACGTTACATATATTAAAAATAGAGTGGAAAGCGGACAACTTATAAGAAATAGCCACCTCTGCACTTCCCGGATGGAAGAAGGTATCGACCACCCAATTGACGAATACCATAAAAGGATGGAAAATAATCAGCACCCAGATCACACCAAAAACATTGAAAACAAAGTGAGCCAAAGCAGCACGTTTTGCTTGTGAATTAGCAGTCAGGGCAGCCAGATTGGCTGTAATAGTAGTTCCGATATTCTCACCCAAGACCAATGCGGCACCCAGTTCCAGGCTGATCCATCCGTTGGCACACATAATTAAAGTAATAGCCATCGTCGCGGCGGAAGCCTGTACGATCATAGTGAGAATAGTACCGATAAATAAAAAGAGCAGAACCGAGAAAAATCCCATATCTGTATAGTTCTGTACAAAAGCCAGCATTTCCGGGTTGGCATTCAGGTCGGGGGCATTTGCTTTGAGGTACGAAAGCCCCATAAAGAGGAAAGAAAAACCAAAGATAAATTCACCGATAGACTTACGGTTACTTTTACCCGAAAAAATAAGAGGAAGGGCAATGGCTAAAAGAGGAAGGGCAAAAGCAGCCATGTCGACTTTAAACCCAAAAATAGAAATGATCCATGCGGTGACTGTCGTACCGATATTAGCACCCATTATCACACTAATGGATTCGGCCAATGTCAGCAGACCGGCATTTACAAAACTGACCACCATCACCGTCGTTGCCGAAGAAGATTGGATAAGGGCGGTGATCAACACACCTGTTAAAACTCCCGTTACCCGGTTTGTAGTCATTGCTGTCAGAATTCCTCGCAATCTGTCACCTGCGACTTTCTGTAAGCCCTCGCTCATGATCTTCATTCCATAAAGAAAAAGTCCTAACGAGCCAATGAGCTTTAAAAAATCATAAAAAGAATATTCCATCTATAATTATTTTAGTGGTTGTTTGTCTTCTTAGCAATTATGTGATATATTTATCCGTACTATTCACCCCAAAATGACGTGAAATGAAACAGATGTTACAAATATATTGCAAAAATAATAATATTTCTAAAGAATTCCCTATTGGGAGCTCACTTTTGGATATTTATTACGGCTTTAATCTTAATTTTCCTTATCAGGTAGTCAGTGCTAAAGTAAATAATCGCTCTGAAGGACTCAATTTTCGTGTATATAACAATAAAGATGTAGAGTTTCTGGATGTAAGAGATTCTTCGGGAATGCGTACGTATGTGCGTTCTCTCTGCTTTGTGCTCTACAAAGCTGTCAGCGAACTCTTTCCGAATGGCAAACTTTTTGTGGAGCACCCGGTATCCAAAGGATACTTCTGCAATTTGCGGATCGGGCGCCCCGTCACACTTGAAGACGTGTCACAAATAAAGAAACGTATGCAGGAAATTATAGCGGAAGACATTACCTATCACCGCATTGAGTGTCATACAACTGAAGCCGTACGTGTATTCAGTGAACGGGGCATGAATGACAAGGTAAAATTACTCGAATCTTCCGGTTCTATCTATACCTATTATTATACTTTGGGAGGTACTGCCGACTATTATTACGGTAATCTGCTCCCAAGTACAGGATTTATCCACTTATTCGACCTCGTTAAATACTACGACGGACTGTTGCTGCGTATTCCTAACAAAGAAAACCCATCTGTACTGGAAGATGTGGTAAAACAGGAGAAAATGCTCGATGTTTTCAAAGAGCACCTGCGATGGAACTACATCATGGGATTGAACAATGTAGGAGATTTCAATATTGCTTGTGAAGAGGGACATGCCACGGACCTGATCAATGTGGCAGAAGCTCTGCAAGAGAAGAAAATAGCACAAATAGCCGATAGCATTTTCCACCGCGGAGAAAACGGGACTCGTGTAAAACTGGTGTTGATTTCCGGACCGTCATCATCCGGGAAAACAACTTTTAGTAAGCGACTCTCCATCCAGTTAATGACCAACGGCCTGAAACCATATCCCATCTCACTGGACAATTATTTTGTAGACCGTGAAGACACTCCATTGGATGAAAACGGCAATTATGACTATGAATCCCTTTATGCCCTCGACCTGGAGTTATTCAATACACAACTACAGGCTTTGTTGCGTGGCGAGGAAGTAGAACTGCCCCGCTATAACTTTATGTTGGGAAAAAAAGAATATAAAGGTGATAAATTGCGGATCGACGAACATACGGTATTGATTCTTGAGGGAATACACGCCCTTAATCCGGAACTGACTCCGCAAATCCCGGCAGCAAATAAGTTCAAAATATACGTCTCTGCCTTGACAACCATCTCGCTGGACGATCATAACTGGATCCCAACGACGGACAACCGACTTTTGCGCCGTATTATCCGGGACTTCAACTATCGCGGCTATTCTGCCCAAGAGACTATCTCACGCTGGCCCAGCGTACGCGCCGGAGAAGATAAATGGATTTTCCCTTATCAGGAGAATGCCGATGTGATGTTCAACTCCGCCCTTTTATTTGAATTTGCCGTGCTCCGCTGTCATGCCGAGCCCATTCTTACCAGCGTGCCACGTAACTGTCCGGAATATGCTGAAGCATATCGGTTGCTGAAGTTTATCAAATATTTCACTCCTGTACAGGATAAGGAGATTCCTCCAACCTCACTTTTGAGAGAATTCCTGGGAGGAAGCAGTTTTAAATATTAGATAGAGCCATATTCCAAATCATTATCAGACATAGACTTTACAAATACCGGCTCCGGAGAGAGCCTTATTTGTAGAATCTATGCCTGAATTATCAAATTTTATCCACCTTTCAACCAACCGGTAATGCCCGCCATTCCTCTTTGAAGAAGAATCAAAGAAGAAATGAAAAATAAGAGGGGGAAATGAGAGGTTTCTACAAAGATTTTTTAACTTTGTCACTGTTTAAAACCAAATCGCATGAAAATATCGACTTTAATCCTGACCATCCTCGTTTGTTTTAGCACAATCGTCGATGCACAAGGCACACAAAACAGAGCAAATGAACTGATGAAACAAGCGCAGAGTAGTCTGGAACAAAAAGAATACACTAAGGCGCGTTATCTTTTCATCCAGGCCTATGGCGCTTTCGCAACGCAGGAGAATTATCCGAAAGCCGTGGAATGCGGAATTCAGGGAGCAGCTCTGTACCATCGTGAAAATTATTACAAAGAGGCATTCGACCTCTGTAGAGGAATGGATCAGCTAGTCTGGGCCGGTGAACAAAAACAGCAGAAACAATTTTACCCGCTACGTTTCCAAATCACCAAAGAGAGACTGCAGATGTACATCGGACTAAAGAATGCGGCGCAGGCTAAAATTCAATTGGATAAGCTGGCAGAAACCGCAGGCCTGGCCAAGAACGATTCATTAAGCGAGAACCTACTATACACACAGGCAAGTTATTACTACACATTCGGGCAAAACACTCAGGGAGACGCGTGTTTTCAGAAATTAATCAACCAATATAAAGCCCAAAAGAATTACGATAAGGTCAACGAATGCTATAAAAAACTGATTGCCATCGGACGTAAATCTAACAATGCCTCACTGGTGGCCCGCACTTACGAGAACTTCATCGTCTGGACCGATTCAGTAAAAGCAATGACGGCACAAGACGAACTGAACGTACTGAAACGCAAGTATGACGAAAGCCAGCAGATCATTCAGGAGAAAGAAGACACACTTTCGGGCAAACAGTATATGATCGTCGGGCTGTGCACACTGGTAGTAATCCTGATTGCCGGTCTGATATTTGTGGCCATCGTACTGCTTCGTTTCATTGCCGGTAACCGGAAACTGAAAAAGAGCGTACAGATAGCCAATGAACACAATGAACTGAAGACACAGTTTATCCAGAATATTTCAGCACAGATGGAACCTACGCTGGATACACTCGCCTCTTCTGCCGCCGAGCTGTCGGACAAAGCACCTCAACAGGCACAGCAGATGCAAGGACAAGTAGCAGCCCTGAAGAAGTTCAGCAATGATATACAGGAACTTTCCACATTGGAAAACTCTCTGACTGAACCTTATGAAATGAAGGAGATCAACGTAAATACTTTCTGTGAAGCTACCATGGATAAGGTGAAAGAGTTTGTACAACCCGAAGTTTCGACCGTAGTCAATGCTGCCAAACTCCAGATCAAGACCAATCCTGAACAACTGGAACGGATCTTGATTCACTTGCTGAAGAACGCTGCGGAATATACCGAAAGCGGAAAGATATTCCTTGATTTCAAAAAGAGAGGCGCACATACGCACCAATTCATTATATCGGATACCGGTACGGGTATTCCCGTTGAGAAACAAGAGAACCTGTTCAAGCCCTTCACTGAAATCAAAGACCTGACAGAAGGAGACGGTTTAGGACTACCCATCTGCGCCCTGATAGCAACCAAAATGAACGGCAGCCTGACACTGGATACCAGTTACACCAAGGGGAGCAGGTTTGTACTCGAATTACATACATAATTAAATAAAAGAAGTGAATGTGCCGCAACTAAAGTGAGCACTCTAAAAAGTTACAGACTGTAATCCATAAACATAAAAGAGCCATATCATTACTCAAAAATAGAGTTTGACATGGCTCTTTTCATTGTTCATAAGGGCAGACAAATTTCAAATGAGAAGCTCTCCCTTTCTAAATCAGGATTTAAACACATCCTCTCCCGCTATTTTTTTCGGGGGGAGACGTTATCAGACGGTAAGCTCCAACAACACTTCTCCTTTGGTATTGAGTACTTTCACCTTAAGTATGTCCTTCTTCTTTTCAATCACCATTACCGTTGCACTTTTCATGCTATAACCGCCACCGATAATCACCGGGAAGTTATTGCCAAGGCTACCTTTGGGATGATAGGCATATTCATGTGTATGCGCGTTAAGGCTGATATTGAAAGGTGCTTTCTCCAGAAGTTTACCCCAAAGCCCGGAACACAGATTCTCGTAGTCGTTTCCGTAAAGCGGAATGTGATGAATCAGAATCCGCTTAGCGGCTTTCTTAAATTCTTTGGAAGCGAGCTCACGCTTCAAAAATCCTACCTGGTCATTACGCAGCTTCGTAAAGTCGTTGAGTCCGTAGTATACCCAATGATCATCCGGCTTATCTTCACCGCAATCGAGCATTACGATACGGGTATCTCCCCAGTTGAAGGAGCCGTAAGTCTTATCGCCTACATAATCGAACAGGCTGTGCAGGCCTACCGAATAGGCATTCCGGATCTCGTGATTGCCGCGCATAAAGAAGACAGGTACGCGGTCACCCTCCACGCCTTCGGTCAGTTCGCTGATAAAGGCTGTTGCCTGATCGTGATTGGCGGGGTCGTCTACACAATCGCCGTTGAACACTACAAAATCATAGTCAATCCCCTTTATCTGTTCGCACAATGCCTGAAACGTCTTCGATTGTTTATGCAGGTCGTTGAACACCACGGCCGTAAAACTGTCATCACCGGCTGCGGGCAACGTGAACTCCCTGAGTTCTGTACGGGCTGTATTGCCAAACACCTTTTTGTAGGCCTGGTAAAGCAGGATCTCCTGCGAACAGGTACGATAATAATATTTCTGTCCGGGCTGCAAACTATCGAGGCGAATCTTGTGAAGAGTATTGCCACAAACAACTTGACCATCCAGAAGGGTACGTGCGCGCTTCAGGTTGGAAGGGTCCGTGCCGTACTCCACCCAGCAATAGGCCGGCACATTGGTCTGCCACATCACTGTGATTCCACCTCCTACGGGATTCTGAAGATAGGGTTTGGTACGGCAAATCCGATTCTCGGGTATCGCCATCCGTACTTCTACCAACAAAGGACGATGATCGGACGCCAGAGGCTCATCGATCACCCGAGCCGAGTTGACAACAAAAGTAGGCGTTTCCTGTTTCAGAGCAATCAGGTAGTCGAGCGTCTCCTTCGGTTCGGAAGCCGGATAAGTGGGCTGCTTCGGGTTGGAAAGTATCTGGAATGTACTCTTCAAATCTTTGATAAAGCCGGAGTCGGCATCCGAGTTGAAGTCACCGGCAAGGAAGAAAGGTTTCCGGGTATCGGCTGTAACGGACTTCAGGATTTCGAGAGACTTCATCCGATCCTCTTCGGTCAGAGAAAGGTGCGTACACGCAAAGACATACTCCGGGAACTCGGCGACAAGCAGCGTGCGTGCCTCTTCACGTCCCGGAAGGGCAAAGGTTTGCACACGGAGCGGAGTCTCTTTCGAAAGTATACCGATGCCATACTTTCCTCCGTCATAATCAATGGCAGGCGCAAAGCAGGGATGCAATTGAGTGCGTTCCGCCAGTTCCTTGAGAACATCGGTCCGGTTGCTCCGGGCAGTCATGCTGTCCAGTTCCTGGATGGCAACGATGTCCGGACGGGCGTTGTTGATCACATTGGCTACACGCTGATAATTGCATATACCGTCCATGCCATTGGCGTTACGGACGTTGTAGGTCATCAGGCGCAGCACATCTTCAGCCTGGGCTGACAGCACAAAAAGTGCTGAAAATAAGAGCAATAATAGTTTTCTCATAAGGGTTCCTCCCTAAAAGATGTTGCGGAAGCCTGTTTCGCCACAGAGCTGCATAGGCAGAGAGGCACAGGAGAGGAGCTCTACAGAGCGTGACCTGCAGAACGGGGGTATGCCATAACTCACCACAGAGTGATACAGAACTTCACAGGACGAACTTAATCTATTGACAGATAACAGTATCCATCTGTATACATTCGTGTAATCTGTGGTGAATGCGAGTTCCGACACATCCTCATTCCACGAATCACCGCTTATCGTTTGAAGACCGTTCCGCCGGATACCGGCCTATGTCCTCTGCGGGCAGCTCCCGCTACATCTTCATTGTTATATTTTGAGTTATTAAATCTGAATAATAGCACATATACTGTCTCTTCCTGTCGAAAAGAGGGATCAGGGAAGAGGTTTTCTGTACACCAGCGTCAGCCCGTCCACCGCCCCGTACTCTGTCATCAGTTGACGGAAAGCGGCATAATCCGCCGGGCGAATCATCTGTTTCTTCAACTTCAGGCTCCGGGTCACTCGCGTTTTCGCTCCTTCGGGACGGATGGAAATGGTTAATGTACCTACGGCATTGTCCATCTTCTTCTCCATCGGCCGAGTGACAGGTTCCATACCTGCAGGAGTATCTATGGTATAGGTGAAAGATTCATCCGCCAGTCCGGGCAACAAGAGGTTTGAAGTGCGCTGGCTATTGAACCGGACGTACTGGGAATCGGCCAGGCTGCCACGCTCTACGGGGAGGGTGAAGACCAGATAGCCATCTTTGGCATTTGCCGCGTCGGGCTGCAATGCATAGTCTTTTCTCAGGGTAACCGATGGAAGATTCAGTTCAAACGGCTGCGTCAATGAAGCTACATAGGCATAATCTTTCTGCCAGGAAACGGCTGAGGGAGTTTTGCCTTTCAGTGACAGAGCCTGTTGGCTGCCTCCGGCGTCGGTCCACACAAACAGTTCGCGGATGCTGCCTACTCCCAGTGATGCCGTATTCTCGGACGGAGCGCAGACCGCCCCTATCCCGGCTTTCAGTCCGGCCGCTTTCAGCAATGCGGCCATCAGATTCGCCTTCTCGGCCTCCGTGCCGTATGCCGAACGGATCACCTCTGCGGCGGGACGGATGCGATAACCGCTTTCCGCCAACGGGAGGGACGAATAGTAAAGATTATCAATCACATAGTCACGTATCGCGGTTACTTTTTCTTTATCGTCCTTCGCTCCGGCAGTCAGTTTTCCGGCCAGCGCACGAATCCCTGCATCTCCTTCCGGTTGCCATTGTGACGTCAGAAACGACAGGGGTTTCTCCTCAGTCGTGGCAGTCAGCAGAGGCAAATCACCGCCGATCACCGACACCTGCGGCTCACGGCTGAGGGCGGGCAGATTCTTCAGGGTCCAGCTGACTTGCTTCATCCCTTCGGATTCGGTTACGGAAGCTTTCGCCTTGTGGTTGTTAAGGGCATATTCCAAATGTTGCCCCCGGGGAACGGTGATGCTGATCTCGTACTCCTTCACCGGCGAAGAGTGCTCCAGCAACCGGCAGATCTGAATCCCCGGCAAATACCCCGGTTTGGTTGTAATGGAATAGTCCAGATAGATGGTAGCTCCGAGTTCCAGCCCGGTGTGTACGACTACCATCTCGCGCAAAGCATTGAATGCCGGCGCATTGGCTGCTGCCGAGGGAAGCACTTCGACCAGAGCATTGGCGGGGGTCTTGACGATATTTCCGTCTTTCTGGCGGGTATACGACTCGTGAATCTGCAAAGTCTGATAACGGGGATCGTACGTAATGAACGACTCCCCATACGTGCGGTTCATGGCCGTGTGAGTGTACAGCGTCAGGACTTTCGACTGACGATAAACCTGCGTACCATCAGCCTGCAGGGTCCAGCTTTCTTTGATTTTCTTAAATTCCGCTTCCCGGGCGGTGACCGGAAGAGTCAGCGCAAACAGGCAGAGGAGCAGAAGGGTATATATTTTAGTCATGTGTGACGATCATCTTTTTAGAGTTTAACAATCAAATAATCCGCAAAGCTTTTGTAGGCATTCACCGCAGCACGGAATCCTTCCCAGTCGGCTGCCCGATAGATGCGCTTCTTCAAGGCGAGTTTCTGTTTCAGCACCAGTTTGTTGCCAACCTGCTGCAACGAGCCTTCGAAGTCGGCTGCCGGAGCGGCCTTTTGTTCGCTGCGCGGCTCTCCCGCCAGACGATATCCCCGAGGCAGGGCAATCGTTTCGTCCAATTCGACCAGACGAGAGCAAGCATCACGGAAGCCGTATTGGCGGGTTTCCAAGCCGGTATCAATGCGCAGGAACGAGAGAACGCTCGCATAGAGGTTGTTCATCACCATCGGTTTCAACAATAATTCCCGGTCACCGACCAGCGCATAGTCCGGTATCTCGTAACGGAACGTGATGCGAATGGGGCCTGCCTGATAATCCTTCGGCGCCTTTCCGTAGTCCACTCCGAGCATACGGGCTTTGGGAGATACGTTGAGCAACTGGCTTTCCATCGTGCTTTGCCATTCGGTCTGCCAGCCCTGCGTAAAGATGCGGCGGATGCTGCTGTCCGACTGACCTTCGGCGGTGATGGTAAATGAGCCTTTCAGCGTGCCCTTTGCATCGATTTTGTTATCGGCAGTGATGCGGACATAATGATTCTCGGGAGCCGAAACCGGAGTCAGGCACAAGTCGGAACCTCCCGGAATGCCGGGCAGATAGTTCTGCTGCTGCTCGGCACTGCTCCACAACTCGCGGCAGAAAGGAACCCAGGTAGGATCGAGGGGCATATACGTCCCATTCGCCAGCTTCACCACTGCCACACAGTGGTTAAAGTGATCGGCAGGGATGCTTTCGATGCGGCTTCCCGCCATCGTCATGGCCGGATAGGCCTCAAATCTCGCCATACGCAGGAAAGAGATCAGTGTGCCGGCAATGTCCTTGCATACTCCGCAGCGGTCGGTGTAGTTCATCTTCGTATTATGGAGCGTAAAGCCCTCGCCTTCGCCCATGGTGATGCCCGCATAACGGATATTATCGGCTACCCAATGGGTCAATACGGCGATTTTCTCCATTTCGGTCTTTTTTCCCTTTATCAGTTCGTCCACTTTCTTCTGAGCCTCGGGCAGTGCGGCAAAACTGCCGTATGCCTCGTTCAAGTCGTGAAACCAGAGCGACTTATCCTCCCATTTCGGGGTAGACGACATCATCAGCTTCGGGGCTTCGTCAAAAAGATCCACCATATTGGGCTCTTTCCGGAAAGGAAGCACTTCGTTCACGGCAAACATATATACCTTTCGTCCGTCCTCATAACGCATTGACGAGGTACAGGCACCGTTATAGAACTGGAACTGAAGCTCTTTTTCCATCGGCATACTGACAACGTATACCTTGCGGCGGGTGGGTTCATTCACCCAAAAAGGAACAATGTCGTAGAACTGCCCGCGCATGGGCGGAATGAAACGCGCGTCATCATCTTCAGCTCCTGCCAGCAGAGCATAAGTAAAGCCTTTCTTACTGATTTCGTAGGAAACGACATCTCCCGGCTCCAGGCGTCCGAGTTCGAGCATGATCTGACGGGCTCCCCAATAAATAGCCCTTGCCGGAGCGGCATAATCGCAGGTCTTGGTCACGTCCACCTGTATGGTTTCGCCGTTGGCACGCTGCACGGTGACTTGCTTGAAACGGGCAAAGGCCGTCAGCGGATCATAATCATACTTGATCACATGGTTATTCACTGCCCCTTTGGGAGTCTGTACTTTAAACGATTTGTACACGGCAAAACTTCCGGAGCCGTTTGGCTGCACGGTTACCGAGGTACTGTCCAGCAGGGTCACGCAGTCAGCTTCGCTCCATGCATTCTGCCCGGCGGCCGGGAGACACATTAAGATTGAAAAAGCACAGCATGAAGATGCCCGGAGGACATTTTTTAATTTACGCATAGTTTATGAATTGAATATTTGTGAATGGTTTTATCGTTTTTCTGTCTGTAACGGACAAAAGTAATATATCGATGGGTAAAAACAAAAGTAATCGAAAGAAGTATTTAAAAATAAAGTATGAGAAAGAAGAAGAGCCTGTTTACACCTGTATCCTTTTAATACCTATTTATAGGAGAGGATAATATATACTTATTTTACCAGAAGCAAGAAATTGTTATTTCAATCTTTAAAAATCGAGATCGAGACGATGATTTTTTGTCATCTCGATGACACTTTTCTGTAGCCCTGAGAACGGCATATTGATATTTCCCAGTCAGATTACCGAGAAATCCTATTTGTAATAAAAAAGCCGCTGTTTCCAGCGGCTTATCTAAAGTTATAAATAAATATTTGATACTATTTATGCAGTGGGATCATCTACGATATCACCTCCCGGATCCTTTTCTTTAATTACATCGTTTAAGTTTGTCAATGAGACACTTCGGGTTAATGCACAACGGCTCAACACTAAGTCAGTCTCTTCTTTAGTAGAAAAGCGCAAGTTGATGGCCTTTATCTGTGATGCTTTCGCCTCATCAAGCGTTTTTACGCCGGTACTGCTCGCCGTTAGGTTAAAAGTACCCAAATGCGGAATATCCACACTTCGCCCGTCTTGCAGATAATTGATAACGGCTGCGCCTAATTTTGAAATCATTGCTAAGCACAAGGCCTCTTGAACCCCGGAAATCTGGCTCAGATAATTGACAAATGTTTCCTGGTCCACCATTCCTCTGTTTTTTAAAACACAATAATACAGTTTTTCAGATTCTTTATTTCCTACATCACTGTTTCGCAACGCCAAGTTATAATACAATCCACTCATGTTTTTATAGGATTAGTAAAGGTTAGTATTAGAAAATTATTTAATTCTCCCAAAGGTATGCCCTTAAAATTTTAAAAACAACTCTTTCTTCTCTTTTTTTTCAAAAAACAACAAAAAAAAGATTGCCCGGATTCACATCCAAACAATCTTTGTCAATTAGAAAAATTCATTAATATTATCTTATTATAAAAGAGATCTGCCACCCCGATTCACATCTAAGTGACATCATAATGCTATGAAAAAAAAAAGTTAAGTTATCTCCGTATAATGTCTTATCAGAATCAGTAACATTCTTATTTCGTAAACGGCAAATATCCGTTTCAATGACTAAATTCCGCCTAAGACAGTAAACGATTCAGATTTTCAACAAAAGTATCTTATTAAAATCAGAAAAACAATCCTTTCCTGATTTTATTTAAAAAAATCGATAAAAAAAAAGATTGCCCGGATTCACATCCGGGCAACCCAATATTAACAAAATTTAAAATAAATCGACCGGATCACTATCCGGACATAATAAAAACTTAATATGTATTACCTGGATTCACATCTTAGTAATACTTCAACTAATGAAAAAAAAAAAACTATCTTAACGCTTCCACCTCGTCCGGTGTCAGCGGAATCTTCTTTCCTAAACGGCGGGCGCCTGTCTCGGTTATCAGATAATCCTCCTCATTGCGGATGCCTCCGAAGTCTTTGTAAGTCTCCACTTTATCGTAATTGATAAAGTCAGTGAACTTCTTCTGGCCCTTCCAGAGATCTATCAGTTCGGGAATAAAGTAGATGCCCGGCTCCACGGTATGTACAAAACCCGGCTCCAACGGAATGGCCAGACGCTGCGACTTACGGCCGAACTGCGTGCTCTTGGGCTGTCCGTTATAGCCCACCCAGAGTTCACCCAGATTCTCCATGTCATGCACGTCGAGCCCCATCATGTGTCCCAGCCCGTGAGGATAGAACAAAGCATGTGCACCCTCGCGCACAGCGTCTTCGGCATTTCCCTTCATCAGCCCGAGTCCTTTCAAACCTTCGACCATCACACGTGCCGACAAGTCGTATACATCCATATAAGGAATACCCGGACGAAGTGCTTTCACCGACTCCAGGTGCATGGCGTTCTGTATCTCGTAAACCTCGCGCTGGCGCCGGGTAAACTTTTTATCGGCAGGAACGGTAGACGACATATCGCCTGCATAACCCATCTCCGTTTCTGCGCCGGCATCGATCAGGAACAGATCGCCCGGCTTGACGATATTGCCATGATAATGGTTGTGGAGCGTCTGTCCGTTCACCGTAGCGATGGTAGCAAACGAAAGGTCACCCCCTGCGGCATGCGCCACGGCTTCCATGGCTGCCGATACTTCCCACTCGCGCATCCCGGGACGCAGGATCTTCATGGCCGTAATGTGCATATCCGCCGTAATGTCGCAGGCCTTCTCGATTTCGACAATCTCCTCGGCCGACTTGTAGTTACGCTGTGCGATCACCGCACGGATAAACGGCACCGAACCCTCCTGACGTGCGGGAGGCACTCCCAGCCAGTCCATCAACTTCAGTTTATGCTCTGCACGGTAGGGCGGCAGGTAATGGATGGCCTGTCCCTTCTGTACCGCCTTGTGCAGATAGCTCACAATGTCGGCCGAAGGCATGGTGATGTCCACTCCCACCCGCTCACTCTTTTCCTTCAGTGTGGGCTGAGTCCCCATCCATACGATATGATCGATGGTCAGTTCATCACCGAATATAATTTCCTTATCTTCATCAATGTCGATTATAGCCGAAAGCCCGGCAAACGAAAGGCCGAAGTAGTAGAGAAAGGTAGAATCCTGACGATAGCGGAACGTATTGTCCTCGTAGTTCAATCCACACTCGTCGTTTCCCAGAAACAACAGTACTCCGGAGCCTAATGTTTTTTTCAGCAGGGCTCTGCGCTGCGTATATGTCTCTTTGCTGAACATAATGGTATATATTAAAGTTATGATGGCAAAGATAGGAACAAAGGATGAATTGACAAAGGAGATAAAGCAAATAAGATTCACAGCAGAGCAATAACCGTCCCGCCATGGAAGAGGCCGGGAATATCTTTCCGGAACACCCCCTCCATGTCTTCCCCGCTCCCTCCGGTTTTTCCTTTAACTCCTTTTATCGGATAAATCATTTCGCTATATCGAACAATTCATTACTTTTGTAGCGAGAAACAAAAACTGTAAAGCATTAAACGTATGGCACAAGGTTCCCGTCAGATACAATCGCAGGCGCAGCAGCAGATACAAACGCTCTCACCGCAGCAGATTCTGGTAGTGAAACTACTGGAGCTACCGGCTGTGGAACTGGAAGACCGTGTACATGCCGAACTGCTGGAGAATCCCGCCCTTGAAGAAGGCAAAGAAGAAAGCACCTCCGACGAGACCACCCCTGCCGAAACCTCCGAAGGAGAGACGGAAGGCGATACGGACTATGACTCGCTGAGCGACTATCTGACCGAAGACGACATCCCCGACTATAAACTTCAGGAAAACAACCGCTCCAAAGGCGAGCAGGCAGAAGAGATTCCGTTTTCGGACGCAACGTCATTCTACGAGATCCTGAGAGAACAGCTCGGCGAACGCAACCTGACCGAACATCAGCGCGAACTGGCGGAATACCTGATCGGTTCGCTGGACGACGACGGCCTGCTCCGCAAATCCCTCGAAAGCATCGGTGACGAACTGGCCATCTACGCCGGTATCAACGCTACGGAAGAGGAACTGGAGGAAGCCCTGAGAATCGTACAAGATTTCGACCCTCCCGGACTGGGCGCACGCAGCCTGCAGGAATGCCTGCTGATACAGATCCGCCGCAAAAAACAGTCCCACTGCACAGACCCTCTGCTGGAGACGGAAGAAGAAATCATCAGTGAATGTTACGAAGAGTTCACCCGCAAGCATTGGGAAAAGATCATCAAAAAGCTGGGACTGGACGAGGAACACTTCTATAAGGCACTTGAAGAGATCACCAAGCTCAACCCCCGTCCGGGCGCATCGCTGGGTGAAGCCATCGGACGGAACCTGCAACAGATCGTCCCCGATTTCATAGTAGACACCTACGATGACGGAACCATCAACATCAGCCTCAACAACCGCAATCTGCCGGAGCTGCGCATGAGCCGCGACTTCACGGAGATGGTCGAGGAACATACGAAGAACAAGGCCAACCAATCAAAAGAATCGAAAGAGGCCATGATGTTCCTCAAGCAGAAGATGGACGCCGCACAAGGCTTTATCGACGCCGTGAAGCAACGCCAGAATACATTGATGACCACCATGCAGGCCATCATCGACCTGCAACGCCCTTTCTTCCTCGAAGGCGACGAGTCATTGCTCCGCCCGATGATCCTGAAGGACGTGGCGGAACGCACCGAGCTGGACATCTCGACCATCTCACGCGTCAGCAACAGCAAATACGTGCAAACGAATTACGGCATTTATCCCCTGAAGTTCTTCTTCAGCGACGGATACACCACCGAAGACGGTGAAGAGATGTCGGTACGCGAGATACGGAAGATCCTGAAAGAATGCATCGACAGCGAGGACAAAAAGAAACCGCTGACCGATGACGAACTGGCCGAAATACTGAAAGAGAAAGGATATCCCATCGCACGCCGCACGGTGGCCAAGTACCGCCAGCAACTCAACATTCCGGTGGCGAGACTGAGAAAATAAAAAAGCATAATAAAAGAAACAAACAAAATGGCTGAAGAAGAGAAGATAGAGCAACATATCATAGCTGACAGGACACTGATCCGTACGGCCAGAATCATTTCGGGAATACTGACTCCATTCTCTATCCCCTTCCTGGCTTTTCTGGTATTGTTCCTGTTCTCTTACCTACGCATCATGCCGTTGCAGTACAAGCTCATCGTATTGGGAATTGTCTACTGCTTCACCATCCTGATGCCCACCATGACCATCTTCCTGTTCCGCAAAGTGAATGGCTTTGCCCGCCAGGACCTGAGCGACCGTAAGAAACGCTATGTACCGATCCTGCTTACCATCATCTCGTACGTATTCTGCCTGATGATGATGCACAAGCTGAACATTCCCTGGTACATGACGGGCATTATACTGGCTTCACTGGTGGTGCTGGTCATCTGCATCATTGTCAATCTGAAGTGGAAACTGAGCGAACACATGGCAGGTATGGGCGGCATCGTGGGCGGACTGGTTTCGTTCAGCGCGCTGTTCAGTTATAATCCGGTGTGGTGGCTATGCCTCTTCATCCTCGTGGCGGGGATATTGGGTTCGGCACGCATCATCCTGCAACATCACACCCTCGGCGAAGTACTTGCCGGCTTTACCGTCGGTTTCGTCTGCTCACTGCTGGTGCTCCATCCGCTCAGCAATGTTTTGTTCCGTATATTTTTATTTTAAACATAGTATCAATCCTAAAAACTAATCATTATGAACTTCCCACAGAATGTAAAGTACACTAACGAACACGAATGGATCCGCCTCGAAGGCGATGTAGCTTATGTAGGTATCACCGACTACGCTCAGGAGCAACTGGGCGACATCGTATTTGTCGATATTCCTACTGAAGGCGAAACACTGGAAGCGGGAGAAGTGTTCGGTACGATCGAAGTAGTTAAAACAATCTCTGACCTCTTCCTGCCCGTAGCCGGTGAAGTGGTAGAACAAAACCCGGCACTGGAAGAGAATCCGGAATTAGTGAATAAAGATCCGTATGGCGAAGGCTGGCTCATCAAAATGAAACCTGCCAATGCAGCAGACCTTGACAACTTGCTGGATGCCGAAGGATACAAAGCAGTGGTAAATGCATAAAGGCTTTCCCGATTCATTCATTACCACTTGCTTAGTCTTGAATGGTCTCACCACAGATTACACAGATTCTCACAGAACTTTTAATCATATTATCGATAAAGTAAATCATTAATCTATGAGAATCTGTGTAATCTGTGGTGAAGTTGATTCATTCCATCTCGTTATCAATCAATCTCAAAAGTAGAATAAATATGACTCCAATCGTAAGCATTATCATGGGTAGCACTTCCGACCTTCCTGTCATGGAAAAGGCCGCACAGTTGCTCAACGATCTCCATGTACCGTTCGAAATGAACGCCCTCTCGGCTCACCGCACTCCCGAAGCTGTGGAAGAGTTTGCCAAGAATGCCCGCTCACGCGGCATTAAAGTAATTATCGCTGCTGCCGGTATGGCTGCCCATCTGCCGGGCGTGATTGCCGCATCGACCCCGCTTCCGGTCATCGGTGTACCCATCAAATCGTCTCTTGAGGGAATGGACGCCCTTCTGGCGATCGTACAGATGCCTCCGGGGATTCCTGTAGCGACTGTGGGTATCAATGGCGCACTGAACGCCGCCATCCTTGCCGTACAAATGCTTTCATTGGAAGATAAAGAACTCGAAACAAAATTCATTGCCTATAAAGAAGGACTGAAAAAGAAAATCGTGAAGGCCAACGAAGAACTGAAAGAAATTAAGTACGAGTTTAAAACAAACTAAAAAGATGGATTTATTCAACTACTCCCGACGGGAAACTTCGGAAGTGAATATTGGGGCCGTTCCGTTGGGCGGCCCCAATCCTATCCGTATCCAGTCGATGACAAATACCCCCACACAAGACACCGAGGCTTGTGTGGCCCAGGCAAAGCGCATTGTAGATGCCGGCGGAGAATATGTCCGTCTCACTACACAGGGGGTAAAAGAGGCCGAAAACCTGATGAACATCAATATCGGCCTGCGCAGTACCGGCTATATGGTTCCGCTTGTGGCCGATGTACACTTCAGCCCGAAAGTAGCCGATGTAGCGGCACAATATGCCGAGAAAGTGCGCATCAATCCCGGCAACTACGTAGATCCCGGACGCACTTTCAAACAACTGGAATATACCGACGAGGAATATGCCGCCGAACTGCAAAAGATACGTGACCGCTTCGTCCCCTTCCTGAATATCTGTAAAGAGAATCATACAGCCGTCCGTATCGGGGTGAACCACGGCTCACTGTCCGATCGCATCATGTCACGCTACGGTGACACGCCGGAAGGTATGGTAGAGTCGTGCATGGAATTCCTGCGCATCTGCGTAGACGAGAAGTTTACGGATGTCGTCATCTCAATCAAAGCATCCAACACGGTGGTAATGGTAAAGACCGTACGCCTGTTGGTATCAGTGATGGAACAGGAAGGCATGTCATTCCCTCTCCACTTGGGTGTTACGGAAGCCGGCGACGGAGAAGACGGACGTATCAAATCGGCTTTGGGCATCGGCGCATTGTTGGCTGACGGGCTGGGCGACACGATCCGTGTCTCGCTGAGTGAAGAACCGGAAGCCGAGATTCCCGTGGCACGCAAGTTGGTGGACTATATTACAAGTCGCCGGAACCATCCGTACATTCCCGGCATGGAAGCTCCGGATTTCAACTACCTTTCTCCGGTACGCCGTAAAACACGGCCGGTACGCAATATCGGCGGAGACCATCTGCCCGTGGTACTTGCCGACCGCATGGACGGACGTATGGAGACCCATCCGCAATTTACACCGGATTACATTTATGCCGGACGTGCTTTGCCCGAACAGACAGAACCCGGAGTTCAATACATCCTCGATGCCGACGTATGGAAAGGAGAACCTGACACGTGGCCTGCCTTCAATTATGCACAATTGGAGTTAATGGAAACATGCGCAGCCGAACTGAAATTCCTCTTTACCCCTTACATGGCGCTTACCCGGGAAGTTGTCGCATGCCTGAAGCAACACCCCGAAGCAGTCGTTGTCTCACAAAGCAACCACCCGAACCGTGTAGGCGAACATCGTGCCCTGGCACATCAACTGGCGGTGGAGGGATTACAGAATCCGGTTATCTTCTTCCAACACTATGCCGAAGATACAGCTGAAGACTTGCAGGTCAAAGCCGGCGCGGATATGGGAGCCTTGATCTTTGACGGATTGTGTGACGGAATTTATCTCTTCAACCAAGGCAAACTGAGCCATGCAGTGATTGATGCCACTGCTTTCGGAATTCTGCAGGCAGGACGTATCCGCACCAGCAAGACTGAATATATTTCTTGCCCGGGATGCGGACGAACACTGTTCAACCTGCAAAGTACGATTGCCCGCGTCAAAGAAGCCACCTCGCACTTGAAGGGGCTCAAGATAGGCATCATGGGATGCATTGTCAACGGACCGGGCGAAATGGCAGACGCCGACTACGGTTATGTAGGAGCCGGACGTGGCAAAATCAGTCTTTATAAACAGAAGGAATGCATTGAAAAGAATATTCCGGAAGAAGAAGCCGTAGAAAAGCTGATAGAACTGATTAAAGCAAACGGGGACTATGAAGAGAAGACTTCTTCCCTGTCCTCTCCCAAAGAAAAGGAAGACAAATAGTTCTTGCGGACGATGAATAACCATTACCTCAAAGAGAGTGTATCATAGTTCACCACAGATCGCACAGATTTACACAAAACGATTTTTAATCTACTGACAATCAATAATATTTATCTGTGCAAATCCGTGTTATCTGTGGTGAATACGAATTTTGACTTCCTCTTTAAATAGTATACTTAACTATAAAGTTCTTTATCTCTTACGCTGAGCAAAGATCCACTCCATGAATCCGGGATAGTTGAAAGCCGGATTCCAGCTTCCATGATTACAACCGGGAAACTCAATATATTCCACTTCTGCTCCCAAGTTCTTCAACGCTTTATAAGCCTCACGCGAGCCTTCTACAGGCACTACATTGTCGGCATCACCGTGAAAAATACGGAAACGAACATTTGCTGCATCGGCCAGACGCACCGGATTCACGGTCCCGCAGATGGGAACGGCAGCAGCAAACGTATCGGGAAAACGGACAGCAAGATCGTACGTCGCCATGCCTCCCATAGAAAGACCGACCACATAGATACGGTTACGATCCACCTGAGGCAAATCAAGATAGGTATCCAACAACTCTTTTACTGCACGCAGTACAGGAGTGATCTCTTGTCCTACCGGCATCTCCGAAGGAATAAAGGAAGAGGGACGGGAGGTATACGCCCAATAGTCTTTTTCGGGACATTGAGGTACAAGGACAAATGCCGGATACTTCTCTCGGTTCACCGGATTGAGAAACATCTGACCACCATGTGTCAACTGCTTCTCGTTATCACTCCCCCGCTCACCGGCACCGTGCAGAAAGAGTACCAAAGGATATTGCAGTCCCGTCTTTTCCACCTCGGGACGAAGTAGACGGTAATTGAGAGAATCACCCCGGGAAGAGATAAAAACTTTCTTTTGATACATCTCTTGCGAACGGGCACCCACGCCCAAAAGAAAGAGACTGATAAAGAAAAGGACAAACTGTTTCATGGTTATTCGGTATTATTCTACATATTTAGTTTCGGAAGGTAAAGATACACCATTTTCGTTAAAGGCTTCCACAGCAAAATAATAATCCTGATCGATAGTCAGCGATTTCATCTCCAACTCATTGCCACCGTACACCATCCACGAACTGTATAACTTATCAGGGGCGATCCCCCACAGGACGTTGTATCCCTGAGCTCCTCTCACCGGCTCCCAGCGAACAGTAACATCACGACGGTCGGTGTGCCGATCCAGAGCCAGCTTTTGAGGTGACCGGGGAGCCTTGCCGAACCCGAGTCCGAATACACGCAGTTCAGAAATAGCCAGATTCGGAGTAGGTACGTCTATATTCTTATAGCGGATATAGCGTGCGGTAGTCGGGACTTCAAGTTCTACATAGTCATTCGGCGTATCCTTATAGCTGCTCCGGCGATCGACCAGTATATTCCAGGTCTCCCCGTCGGAAGAGCCCTCAATCACATAGCGGTGACGCAATCCGGGAATCCGACCGTATAGATTACTCCGATAGTCGTGATAATTCACCTGTACGGCACAGACACGGGCAGGTTTCTCCAGGTCGATCAGTACCCACTGACGTTCATCATTTGCTTCCGCCAGCCAGAAAGACTTGGTTCTTTCATCCGTCAATGCATCCGGTCCGAACTCACCTTTCGCAGTAGATGCCGTCACCGGTTTGCGATAAGAAAGGAGCATCCATCCACGAAACTGCCCCTTCTTGCCGGGTACGGCCGGAGCATAGCGGGGATAATCACCGAAGCGGGTGTCCACGTACATAATACCGTCTTTATCGAATCCGGCAGGAAACATGCAGAGCCGGCGTTCCCAGTTGACGTTGATGGAAAGAGCCATCGAAGCAAAATGCCAATACTCTCCGCCGGGCCCCTGAACCGTACTGCCGTGTCCGGCTCCGTTCATATATCCCCCCGGTTTGTATGACACGGGATTGTGCTTCTGATAGGTGTAAGGCCCCATCGGATGATCGGCTACATAAACACCGTCGGCATAGACATTGAATTCGGTACCGGGAGCACCATACTGCATATAATACTTCCCGTTGTGCTTGGTCAGCCACGGGCCTTCGATATATCCTCCTAAAACGGTATCGCTATGATTCTCACCGAAACGTTCCCAGCCGTGGCGCGGCATGTCGAGATTGAAAAGCTCCTTCACTTCTCCTTTCGGAAGGAACCGGTGATTCTTATCCAGTTCCATACCCCGGATGGGATAAACATTGGACGAACCCCAGAACATATAGGCTTTGCCATCGTCGTCGATAAAAAGATCGGGGTCCTGCAGGTTATGAAGGATGGCGGGTGTAGCTTTCCATTCGCCGCTCTTCGGATTGTCGGAATAGAGAATACTCATAGAACCCGAAGGATCACCGGTGACATAAAGCACTGAGTCTTTATAGTTATGCGCGGCCGGAGCGTTGCTCCCCTGCGGATACCAGTCTTTGGGGGCGATAAAATCCCAGTCCAGCAGATCTTTAGAGTGCCAGTATCCATTGGAACGGGTGACGAACATATAATACTCTCCACGAAACCTGACCACTGCCGGATCGGCACCCGAGCGGTAGGAAATGTCCTTGTCGGAGTTATAGATCATATAGGTATAATCTATGTTCAGCGGGTTGCAATAAGTATCTTGCCGCATGTCTTGCGCAATGGCAAGGGTGGGAGACCCCAAAGCGAGTAAAAGAAGGAATAGTTGTTTCATGGTTGTAATCTATGGTATATCTTATTCTTCTGAGCCGAACCCCAGTCTCTTCAATCCTCTCTGTACATCGGGATGACTCATGAAGAGTTTCCATATCAAGCCTGAGCGATAGTTTTCAATCATCACAATAATCGGTCCCTGATCGATGGCGAGATAAGAGGAAGCAAACCAGTTTTCTGTCAGGTTGAAGGCATCCTTAAAGCCATATTCTCCCCACAGGCGGTCGCCCAATTCTTCGTAGAAATAACGCATAGCCTCCAGAGAATGTTCCGGAGTATAAGGAATGGAAGAGATGGCTGCGGTCGGGGTAATCACTCCCAAGTCGTTCTGCGGGCAATGTGCCGAGTAACCCTGATGATTGTCGCTCGCTGTCAGTCCCCAGCATTTGCGGCCGTATCCTTTATACTTCTTCGGATTATCGATGCAATAAGCACGGTTGATCAGGGTATGTGCTTTCATCTGCTCACCGTAGTCGGCATAACTGTCTTTGAGTCCGCGCGGATCGAGTCCGAGGTAGGAATAATGTGTAAAGAAGAGAGGGCCGCCAAAGTCGGTGCCCAGGGGCAAGCGGATGCCGTAATATTCTTTTCCGTTCTTGAATGTAATGGAGTTGGCCCACCCCTTATGATACACCGATTCACGAATCGGATAAGTAGGCGAAGAAGCCGCCAGAATATAAGTGATATGGCACTCGTTCTGCCCTTTCAGCTGATGGTTCATCGCCCATCCGTTATTGGGTGACCAATGCCAATAAAGCACATCTTCACCTCCACGGGTGAACCAGTCCCACTCTGCCTGATGCCACAGGGTATTGATCAGCCCTCGTATCCGATTCTCTGTCGGATTATCGTGAGTGAAATACTGGTGTGCCGCCAGCAGTCCTTCGAACATAAAGGCAGATTCTACCAAATCGGCTCCATCGTCTTTCCTGCTGAAAGGAATGGTCTTTCCGGTAACCCCGTCCATCCAATGTGCCCAGATGCCATGATAGCTATCGGCTTTATTGAGGAACTCCACTATTTTGAGCAGCCGCTCAGCGCCTTGCTCACGGGTGATGAACCCACGTTCCACACCGACTATAATTGCCATTACCCCAAAGCCCGAACCACCGATGGTTGCTATCTCGAGACGGTCATTGCTGCGCTCACGGGCCAGACCGGACTCGGGATGGGCAAAATCCCAAAAGTAACGGAAAGTTTGTTTCTGGACAAGAGTCATCAACTCATCATCGGTCAGTCTCGGCTGTTTGCCTGTAGCGGTGGCTTGCAACGTACAAGCACAGATCATAAGAAGAAATAAAAGGGTATGTTTCATTGTTGTTGTTAATTCAAGATTTTATCCCCCGAGAGGGCGTGTCGAGACTCATTTTGGTGAATAATGACACGCCCTCAGGTGGCTGCACGTCAGAGACACGGAGATTCCATCGTGCAGTGGGGATAGCGGCTTCCGTTGCCGCAAAGGGCAATCGGAAAGACGCTGTGTGTAATCATGGAATTGATATTATTGGAATGATTCTATTTTAATGAACTGGTTATACATGTTTCATATCAGTTTTTGAGGACTCCCTGCGAGATATCCACCTGCTTCTGCGGGATGAAGAACGTTGCATGTTTTGCTATCGAGAAGTTTGTCTTCCCGTGTGCCTTCATCATCTTCTCCGCATAGCCCGACACCACCTTGTCCGCACGGATCAGGTCGAAGAAGCGGTGTCCCTCCAAAGCCAGTTCGATGCGGCGTTCGTTCCAGATGATCTCGCGGAGCTTCTCTTTACCGGTTTCCGTAATCTCGGGCAATCCCACTGTCATATCCGCCGGATGCACCGTTCTACGGGCACGGGCGCGCACCATTTCCAGCTTGTCGAGTGCTTCCCGGCTTTCGCCCAGTTCATTGCAGGCCTCGGCATACATCAGCAGTACATCGGCATAACGCAGGAAGATCAGGTGACAATTCTGTTTGGCAAACGAGTTCTCGTTCCAGTAACCGGTAGGCCAGATGGTCTTTTTGTTGGCACGGGGCGGCACTTCTTTCTTGAAATGAATCTCGCCCTTTCCCTCCAATGTCTCTCCATCGTAGAAAATGGTTGCCGTGCGTCGGGGATCTCCCGCTTCATAGGCTTGGTCGAGAGCTTCGGAAGGAGAGAACATCCCCCAGCCCATCTCACCGCGAATGCCCTGCCATTTCACATACTCCGACTCGAGGTTGCGTTCGGTCGATTCGCCCCAGAGGTATTGGTCGGCAAGCATCACTTCGTCCGAATAGTAAGAGTTCGGATTGAACAGGTCGCGATAATCCCGGTGCAGGCTATACTCGCCGCGGGCAATCACCTGACCGGTGTATTTCTTCACGTTGGCATAGTCCTGACGGAAGAGATATACCTTGGCCAGCAATCCTTCGGCTGTTCCCTTGGTGGCGCGTCCCGACTCTTTCGCACCCCACTCCTGACGGGTAGGCAGATGCTCGGCTGCATAGGTCAGGTCTTCAATGATCTGTTGATAGACAGCCTCTTCGGTTGCACGGGGCTGATTGTATTCGCCGGGCTGCAACACCTTGGTCACCAGAGGCACCCCGCCGAAGGCGCGTACGAGATTGAAGTAGAAGAATCCCCGGAAAAAACGGGCCTGGGCGACGCACTTCACCCGGAGTTCTTCGTTCTTCACCGCACCCAGATTGTCCAGAGCCACATTGCATGAAGCGATAGCTTTATAATTGCCTTCCCACCAGCCGTTGATCTCGGAGGTAGAGGCGTCGTAAGTAAAGTCGTTGAACTGGTTCAGACGTGCCACACTGCCGTCCGCCAGTTCGCTGCCTGTATCGGAGTTATCACCGGGTAGCTCGGTGATGGCAAACCATGAGAATCCGATGATGTCCCACGCCCGGAGTTGGGTATAGATGGCGTTAATACTCATCAACGCGCCTTCTTCTTCGCCGAAGAAGACATCTTCGGTCAGCTTTCCCTGCGAATCTACATCGAGGAAATCGGCACAGGAAGAAAGGGTCAGTGCCGAAGCCAGTAATATTGAATATATCTTTTTCATTGTAATGGTTTTGGGTTCACCACAGAGTAACACAGGGTCTCACAGAGTTTAATCTCATAGAATGTTTAAAAGGAAATCATCTCTGTGAGACTCTGTGTTACTCTGTGGTAAATCGTATTCATGTCTATATCATTTAATATTAGAAAGTTACGTTCAGGCCGAAGCGGCAGGTAGCTGTCACCGGATAGATCTGACGGTCGATGCCGCCCAGCACTTCGGGTGTGAAGCCGTTATAGCCGGTGAAATAGGCCAGGTTGTTGCCGGAGAAGTAGACTCTCAGATTCTGCACGGATACCTTCTGCATCCATGATTTCGGGAAAGTATATCCCAATTCCACCGTTTGCAGTTTCACGTACGAACCGCTCTCTACGTAGCGGCTCGACACCTGATAGTTATTGCCTTCCAGAGTCATTCGCGGTGTCATGGTATTCGGATTTTCGGGTGTCCAGCGGTCGAGGAAGGAGCGGTCCCAGTTGTCCGAACCGGAGAAACGTTCCACCTGCTTGGCATTGAATATCTTGTTTCCGAAGTTACCTTGGAAGTCGATAGAGAGGTCGAATCCTTTCCAGGAAGCACTGATGCCCAGACCGCCGATGAACTTGGGAGTGGGACTGCCCAGATCCTTGCGGTCGTTGGCCGTGATGTATCCGTCACCGTCTACATCTTCGTATATCAGGTCGCCGGGACCTACGTTGTTCTGATACTGTTGTCCGGCATTTCCGGTGGCAGCGGCGGCACGCTCGTTGTAGTCTTTGATCTGTGCCTCGTTCTGGAAGATGCCGATCACGTTGTAACCATAGAAATATTTAATCGGCTTTCCTTCTTCGGTCATCTGTACGGATTTCCCGGCGCCGATATCACCGCTGGCGATGCGTTTGCCGCCCAGGCTGATGACTTCGTTTTTGATCGTCGTTCCGGTCAGGCGTATGCCGTACTGGAAGTCCTTCAGCGAATCTTCCCATTTCACGGTAAAGTCCACACCGCTGTTGCGCACCGCCCCTACGTTTGTTTCTACCGGGGTGAGGCCTACGGAAGCCGGTACATCCACCGTCACCAGCATGTCTTTCGTGTCTCTGCGATAATAGTCCAGTTCAAGTGAAAAGCGGTTGTTCAGCAGTCCGAGGTCGAAGCCGAGGTCCATCTGCTCCGAACGTTCCCAATGGACGCTCCGGTTGGAGAGTGACGTGATGGTTCCGCCGGGATAGAACACACCGCCAAACACGGCATCATAGGACGGAGAGATATTGGCGAGCGCCCGGTATTTGTCGTTACCTATTTTATCATTACCGATCTGTCCCCAGCTTCCTCTGAGCTTCAGGTTGCTCAGCCACTGCACGCGGTCTTTCAGGAACGCTTCTTCGGAGACTCTCCATCCGGCAGCTACTGAGGGGAAGTAGCCCCAACGGTTGTCAGGACCGAACTTGGATGAACCGTCGGCACGGACCGAGACAGTCAGCAGATAGCGGTCCATCAACGCATAGTTGGCACGGAAGAGATAAGACATCATTGTTTCGTGGTATCCGTTGTTGGCCACCGACTTGGAGCCGGCCGAAGCCTGGTCGAGATACCAGTAGTTTTCGTTATCGGAGAAGAAGTCGCGTCCGGTGCCTTCCAGCAACTCGTAAACACGCTTCTGCGCCGTGATACCTCCCAAGAGATTGAGCCGGTTCTTATCATTGATCTTCCAGTCATAAGTCAGCAGGTTCTCCCACAACCAGGTGAAGTCGCGGTCCCAGGTTTTGGAGAGGCTGTTGGTTTCGTTCTTCTGTGTTTCCGAAACGTAGTATTTCGGCACGAAGTTGCGGCGGCGTCCGTTGATGTAGTCGATGCCGAGGCTGGTTTTAAAGTCAAGCCCGTTCAGGATATTCCAGTTCAGGAAGGCGCTGCCCACGATACGTTCTTTCCAGTCGTCATTGTTTGTATAATGGAGTGTGGCGACGGGATTGGCAGAAGAGGCGCTTTCGGAATCCATAAAACTCCCGTCTTCATTGTAGGGACGCTTCACGGGACTGATGGTATAGGCAGCTTTCACCACCGCGCTGTTTTCGTTCTTCTTATGACTGAAAGAGGCCGACAGATTGTGCCCGAGGGTCAGCTGTTTGCTGATCTTGTAGCTATTGTTGGCACGCAGGGTAAAGCGATTGTAGGTGTTTCCGGTGATGATGCCGTCCTGCTGGTAATATCCAGCGCTGAGGTTGTAGCGCACCTTCTCCGATCCGCCGCTGACGCTGAGCTGATAGTCGCGTACAGAAGCCACACGGAAGATTTCGTCGAACCAGTTGGTTCCTTTGCCCAGTGAAGCAGGGTCGTCAAACTTGGGTTTTCCGCCTGTGTTGACCAGTGCTTCGTTCAGCAGTGTCGCGTATTCGGTGGCATTGGCCATCTCGAAGCTGCTGTTGTTGAACTGGAATCCTTCGCTGGCGGTGAAGTTCACCACCGCTTTTCCTTCCGTTCCCTGCTTGGTAGTGACGATAATCACACCGTTGGCACCGCGCGAACCGTACATGGCGGTCGCTGATGCATCTTTCAGCACCTCCATCGACTCGATGTCGTGTGTGCTCAGGAAAGAGATGTCGTCCATAAACATGCCGTCCACCACATAAAGGGGATTGCTGTTATTCGTTGTGCCGATACCACGGATACGTACTTCGGGCGAGCTTCCGGGAGCACCGTTAGCCGAGATATACACACCGGAGACACGTCCCTGAAGGGCATTCGCCACGTTGGGAGTGGCAACTTTCGTGAGGTCTTTGCTCTTCACCGCACCTACCGAACCGGTCAGGTCGGACTTACGTTGTATACCATAACCGATCACGACAACTTCGTCTATCAATTGGTTATCTTCTTCAAGAGAGATATCCAGCTTCGAGGAGGCAGTCACCTTGACCTCCTGCGTTTTCATGCCGATATAACTGAAAACAAGAGTGGCACCCGAAGGAACATTCGGAATAGAATAGTTGCCGTTAAAGTCCGTAATGGTTCCGGACGATTGACCTTTCAGCAGGATACTGGCGCCAATGATAGGCTCCCCTGTCTTTTTCTCGGTAACAACACCCGAGATGGTCAGACTGCCCTGCGCAAAAGAAAGCATGGAGAGCAGCAACATCATACATAGGGTAAACAGATTTTTTTTCATCGTTTGGTACTGATTTAAAATTCTGCTGCAAACTTAGACGGTAAATTGATGTAAGTCAAAAAAAGGGGTACTACAAGAGTACCATGCAGAAAAAAACAAGATTTCCGCACTACTTCATCCCTACTGCAAAGGAATATAATTAATTAATATTCAATAAAATAAAAAATAGATTCTGAAAGGAGACCGGAATATGACTACTTCATCTGTTCTACTCCTTTCCGTCGATGAAATATTTGCTTTAAAGACTCCGGAGAGGAAAAAAGACTTTTTAGATTCTGCACTCCGGGATGAAAATATCAGAACCGGTTGGTGCATGAACAGGACTTTTTCCAAAAGGAAAAAGGAGAAGAAAAAACACTAAGGATATAAGGTAGTTTTGTACAAATAAAGAAATAGGATTACGCCTTATTTAATGTTCGAACTAATTACTAAAAGCTATATAAGAGCATTTCATCCATTAAAAATTGAGATCTCGACGATGATTTTTCATCATCGAGACGATGTCTTTCTGTCGTCTCGATGACAGCATATCGGTATCTGAGCGACAATTTTCATTTTTTTGAATTTTGTATAAAAAGAAAACCGCTACAAGTAGCGGTTTTCCGTATAATATATAATTATTTATGATTTATCATCAGATTCTCTTTTCCGATCATGTTTTATCGTAACGGAGAGTACATTCGGATTGATTCTATGGTTCTACAAAGATAGGACAATAAATCAAAAATACAATCTTATTTTCTTTATTATTCTCCCTTCAGAAGAAATCGTGCCTTTTTTACATCCCGGCTGTTTCCGCCAATCATTACATCGAAATCACCCGGTTCGCAGACAAACTGCAAATCGTAATTATAGAACTTCAACAATTCCGGCGTGATGCTGAAGCTTACTTTACGAGACTCTCCGGCCTTGAGGAAAATCTTCTCAAAACCTTTCAGTTCTTTCACCGGACGGGTGACGCTGCCCACCAGGTCGCGGATGTAAAGCTGAACCACCTCCGCTCCGTCACGGCTGCCGGTATTGGTGACGATAACAGTCGCCGTCAGTTCGCCATCAGCACTCATCTCCGTGCTGCTCAGGTGAATATCACTGTAGGCAAAAGTCGTATAAGACAATCCGTAGCCGAACGGGTAGAGCGGCTCGTTGCTCACGTCGAGGTAATTGCTGCGGAACTTCTCAAACCAACGTCCCTCTTGCAACGGACGCCCGGTGTTTTTATGATTGTAGAACAATGGAATCTGGCCTACATTTTGCGGAAAAGTAGCGGTCAGCTTTCCACTGGGATTGACATCGCCGAAAAGCACATCGCTGATGGCATAAGCGGCTTCACTCCCTCCGAACCATACGTTGAGGATGGCAGGCACGTGTTCTTCTTCCCAGGTGAGCACCAGCGGGCGACCGGTAAAAAGCACAAGCACAACGGGCTTTCCGGTTTTGAGTAATTCCTGCAACAGCGCTCTCTGTACATCCGGCATCTCCAGGTTGGTACGCGAACTGCTTTCTCCACTCATTTCGGACGACTCGCCCAGTGCGGCGACAATGACATCGGCCCCGGCAGCCACTTTCAGAGCTTCGTCCAGAAGTTCGCGATCCGTACGGTTATCCCGGTGCAGTTCACGTCCGAACATGGTGGCGCGCTTCTCATAGTCGGCATCGCCAATCAGATTGCTTCCCTTGGCGGTTACCACTTTTGTCCGGTCACCGACTACTTCCCTGAGTCCTTCGACCAGCGAGGGAGCGTTATCCAGCACAGCAGCTACGCTCCAGGTGCCCGGCATGTTGGAACGGGTGTTCGCCAACGGGCCGACTACGGCAATGGTTCCTTTCTTGCTGAGTGGCAACACACCTTCATTCTTCAGCAGCACAAAGCTCTCCGAAGCGGTCTTACGGGCAATGGCACGGTGTTCTTTGGTGAAGATCTGCTTCTTGGGACGATTCACGTCGCAATACTTATAAGGATTGTCAAACAGTCCCAGCTTATACTTCGCTTCCAGAATACGGCGGCAGGCGGCGTCGATGGCAGCTGCGGATACTTTGCCTTCCTCCACCGACTTCTTCAGAGTGCCGCTGAAGGCATCGCTCACCATATCCATATCCACCCCGGCATTCAGGGCGAGGGCGGCAACAGTCTGCTGGTCACCCATGCCGTGGTCTATCATCTCGTTGATACCGGTATAGTCCGTTACCACAAACCCGTCGAAACCCCACTGCTTGCGCAGCACATCGGTCATCAGCCACTTGCTTCCGGTGGCAGGCACACCATCCACTTCATTGAACGAAGCCATTACGCTGCCGACACCTGCCTCGACTGCGGCCTGGTAGGGCAGCATGTATTCATTAAACATACGCTGGCGGCTCATATCCACCGTATTATAATCGCGCCCCGCCTCTGATGCTCCATAAAGGGCGAAATGCTTCACACAAGCCATTATCTCGTCATTCCGGCTCATATCCTTTCCCTGGTATCCGCGTATCATGGCACGGGCGATGGCTGCGCCGAGGAACGGGTCTTCACCGTTTCCCTCCGACACGCGCCCCCAACGGGGATCACGGCTGACGTCCACCATCGGGCTGAATGTCCACGAGATACCGTCGGCACTGGCTTCGACGGCAGCTATACGGGCGGACTCTTCGATGGCTTTCATATCCCAGGTACACGACAGGCCGAGAGGAATAGGGAAAATGGTTTCGTATCCGTGGATTACGTCCATACCGAACAACAAGGGAATGCCGAGGCGGCTCTCCTCCACCGCCTGCCGCTGTACTTCACGGATGCGTTCCACTCCTTTCAGGTTGAACAGTCCTCCCACCTCTCCGTTACGGATTCGTTTGGCTACATCGCTGCTTTTCGCCTGTCCGGTAGTGATCTCTCCGGTCACGGGCAGGTTGAGCTGGCCGATCTTCTCCTCCAGCGTCATCTTTTTCATTAACTGGTCGATAAAGCGGTCCATATCCCGGGGAGCCTTCTGTGCCTGTAACCCGGCGGCCACTACGACCAAAGAAGCGGCAAGCGCCTGCATTCTTCGTACAAAATGTTTCATGGTCTTTACAGTTTTAGTATCTATTTATGAATGTTCTGACTTTCCGGATGCAAATAAAACAAATCTGCGGCAAACAGACTCCATTTACCCATACGGCAAGAATACTGCAAACCGGGAAAAACAAAAAAAGAAGTACTGCATTGGTACTTCTTTCCATATCAAACAGTTCACTGCCAACTATTTGAACGCAATCATAAAATCCGTCAGGCTGCTCTCCGGAGGAAGGCCCAGCTTCTTGCGCAGACGATAGCGGGCAGCATCGACACCTCTCACGGAGATGTTCATCAGCTTCGCAATCTCCTTTGTCGGCAGATTGAGCCGGAGCAATGCGCACAAACGCAAATCGCCGGAAGTCAGGTCAGGGAACTTCTCTTTCAGGTTTCGGAAGAAGTTCTCGTGGATGCGGTCAAAATTGGACTGGAACATGTTCCAGTTCTCTTCATCCGAAACCATATTCTGGTTGATCATTGAAAGCAGCTTATCCAGGTTCTTGCGCGTATACTGCCCCGAGAGTTTCTGCTGTTGCAACTCCTCTTTGAGTGAATTCAGAAATTCCTGATGCGCAATGTTGGTCATCACTACACCCGAAAGCTCTTTGCTTTTGAAACGGAGGTCGGCCTCGAGTTGCTCTTTCTCCAGTTCCATGATCTTCTTCTCCTGCTGCTCTATCTCCGCTTTGTGGCGGGCACGTTGCCGCTCAATGACGGCATCTTTTTTCTTCTTGGTGTATACGTAGACTCCATAGAGCAGCCCCAGCAGCAAGGCTATCCCGGAAAGCGCATAGACAGCGACAGCCGGATACGAAAGATACCAGGGCCTCAAAATGCGGAATGGAAGGTCGACAGAGGAAATCACTCCGTTCTCGTCGTATACCTCGGCACGGAAACAATAAGAGCCGAACGGAAGACGGGTAAATTCTTTCTGCAAGTCCGGAAGGCCTTCGGTCCACTTACCGGAGGCGGACAGCCCTTCAAGCCGGTAGCGCACGTTCAGCGCAAAATCGTTGTAGACAGGATAGGCCAGGGAAATGCTGATATTATTGAAAGCTGAAGCTATCTCGTCGGTACCGGAAACGGGCAGTTGTATCCGCTCTCCCGTCTGCTCGTCGGATGCCGAAAAACCCGAAACCCACAAAGACGGCTTCTGACGTGACTTGTACAAACCGGTGCTGTCGGCAGCAATGCGGGCAAAAGAGTTGTTCAGGCAGAGGTAGGAGCAGTCGTTCCGCCTGTCGTATACTATCCGTGCCAGTCCTTCGATGGGAAGGTTGCCGAACATAGAGAAAGGTATTCTCCTCTCAACTTTAAAGTCGCTTACGGTACATCTCACCAGATAGGCTTCGCGGTCACTGAGAAACCAGTAGAGATCTCCCTTCATGACGTCGACGGTATGAATGCCCCTGAGCGTTGCCAACTGTTCGTTCATCGCTTTGTAGGGGATGATGGAATCCGCCATGTCATCGTAAGTGTAGAAGTTCCGCCCATCCGAGAAAGCGACACGCCCGTTCACCTTGAACAAATAGCAGTTTCCACCCTGATTGCCGGACAAGGAATCATACTGTTTCAGGTCCGTCACCTGCTTCAGCTCTTCATCGAGACGTAGCCGGTAGAGCCCCTTTCGCATGTGTTGCACCCAGATATTCCCATGAGCATCCACTTCGATATTCTTCGCCATGTGACTGAAGTTGCCCACCGAGTTAGCGAAGTACCATTCGCCGGCAGCACTCTTCTTGTAAATATTCAAAAAGGTATAGGTGCCCTGTATCAGGAGTTGCTCGCCGTTGATCTGCGCCTGCCGCATACACATAGCCCCCCGCACATCGGAAAGAAGCCGGGCTTGCATGCCTTTAATCTGGAAAGTACCTTTATTATGACCGCAAAGCACCTGGCCGCCCCACTCTCCAATGGTCCATGCCTGCTCTTCAAGGCCCGGAACCAACTCCAGACGGGTATCTTCAAGCCGGTACAGTCCTTGATTGGATGCGATGTAAGCATCCTTATCGCGTACCAGCACATCATAAACCATCCCGACTTTGCGGCGAACCGGCTCGAAATGGTAAATCAGCGAATTATTGCGGACATAGGCAATACCATTGTCAAGGGCTGTCCAGATATTATTGTCCATATCACAATACAGGCCCAGAACGGTATTATTCTCCAACTGGTTATCAGCATTCTCTTTCCAAAGCAAGTGTCCCTCTTTGCTGAAAGCATACAGCCCGTTGGAGATAGTGCCTATCACGTAACAAGAGTCTTTTGTCATTACCGCGCGATTAACAGTATGGCGCTTCAGTTCTTCATCACTATCCGTGTGCCAGAGGCGGATGCCGGAAGAAGTATGGATATATCCTCCGCTATTGCGGGTCAGCAACAACATTCCGCCGGGATAAGGCAACCCTGCCAGAACATCGCTATCACCCAACTCCTGACGAGAAATCAGGGGAATAAACTTATCACCTGCAAAAGTACAGACGCCTCCATTGATCAGTTGGGAATACAGCGTGTCCCCGATCCGGAAAAGGTTCAGGGGAAGTTCAGGGCAACGGACTCCCTTCGTTCCCTTACCGTCGTATATAAAATAGGATCCGAATGACTGGAAGATTATATTTCCTCCCTGCTCTACAATGGTCCATATCTCGTCATTATGGAAATCGAATCCTTTTACCTGCTCTTTCAGAGAATGATACTCCAGCAAGTTCAGGTCGTTCTGTTCAAAATAACCGAACTCTTCGAACGATCCGACATAGATCCGCCTGTCAGAAGCCACATAGACCGCACGCACAATACCCGAAGTCGGCAGTGGAAACAGCTTCCATCGGCTTCCGTCATACCGGAGCAGTCCACTGTTGTTGCCAAAGTACATCACCCCGCGTTCATCTTGGGCAACCGCCCAGTTTTCATTTCCGGCATTATAGTCAAGAACAGAATAGTTGCGGACAATGGGTGAGAAAGGGACAGGACTCCCCAGGCAAGAAAAAGAAAAGGTACAGGCAAAAACTAGGAACAATAACAGATTCTTCATCAGTCAGTCGTCTTTAGAAAAATTCTTTGTGCGGAAAAAGCAGAGCTACCCAATCGAACGTTGATAGTTTGTTTTCACCACAGATAACCCGGATGCACAGAATGTATGCTTCCTAAAGGAACTTCTGCGAAAATCGGAGTTATCCGTGGTGTTCTGATCCGACCGGCCGGATATTTATTTCTTTACCGGAGCACTCAAGGTCTCTTTATATTTCACCGGATCGGCCAATATCTTAAGAGCAGCTTGCAGCCCGTCGTCATCTTTTAATTGCTGGATGATGCCGCCACGTGTGTAGTAGTAACGCTTAATGATTTCATCGGCGATCATCGACCTGATATCTTTAGAGAAATAGTCGAGGTCACGGTCCAAGTTATGAGTCAGCTTCTTCTCCAATGCCTTTATCTCTTCCGAAGCCTCATCCAGATAACCTTCGAACTTGGCAGCCTCTTTTAGCGTCTTCATAATCTTCTCACTTTGCTGATCGTACTTGAAATCAGCTTTCTTCACCATCGCTTTAAAGTCGTTATAATCGGCATCGGTCACCTTGAACTCCTGTGGAGAAGGAATACTCGGATGCTTCAGGCAATACTGCGTCGCATAGTCGAAAATCAGGTTATCACGTACCAGATAGAAAAGAATATTAGGCAATTTCTCCTGCTTGACTTCGATGTCCGGCATCACTCCTCCCCCATCACGAACTTCACGACCGGCTGCCGTATGGAACACGGTAGTCAGACTATCGGGGATAGTACCTACACTGCCATCTTCATTGCGGTGTTTATAGTCGATGGCCTGCACACAGCGTCCGCTGGGAATGTAATACTTGGAAGTAGTAAGCTTCATTACTCCTCCATAAGGCAATGGGCGGGTGGTCTGCACCAGTCCTTTTCCAAACGTACGGCTACCTACAATCACAGCACGGTCGAAATCCTGGAAAGCTCCGGAAAGGATTTCGGAAGCGGAAGCCGTAGCACCGTTCACCAGTACAGTAATCGGGATATCGAGATCCAGCGGTTCACGTAATGTCTTATAGGTATTGCTGGCCTGTTTGGTCTTTCCCTTCGTCGTTACAATCACTTTACCACGAGGCAAGAAAAAATTAGCAATCTCTACCGCTTCTTCCAAGCGTCCGCCACCGTTACCACGCAGGTCAATCACCAATGAAGTGATACCTTCTTTCTTCAGTTTCAGAAAGGTCTTCTTAAAATCTTTCGAAGGAGTGCCGGAAAAAGTACTCAGATTGATGTAACCTACATTCTTATTAAAAATAGTATCATAAGGAATCATCGGAGTCTGGATGGTTTGACGCACAATATCAAATTCCAATGGTCGTGTCCCTCCTTTTTCGTCCGGACGCTCCACTTTCAGCTTGAAACTGGTACCTACTGCTCCCCGAAGCATCTGGCTGACTTCCTGGTTATTTTTCCCCGCCAAATCTTTTCCGTCAATCTCCATCAGTATATCACCGGCCTTCAATCCGACCTTAGCTGCAGGAGTTCCCTCAAACGGTTCGGCTATCATCGAACGTTTCAGCTTTTGATTGTACGTGATCAAAGATCCGATACCTCCGAACGAGGCATTCAACATTTGCTGCAGTTCGGCCTGATCGTCCTCCGGATAGTATTCCGTATAGGGATCGAGCGAAGACAACATATAGTCGATCCCTTCACGGACCGTCTTATTCGGATCAAGCGTATCTACGTAAAACATATCGAGTTCTTTGACGATAGAATTAAAGGTATCCAGATTTTTAGCAATCTGGAAGTTACGGTCGTCACCGCTCTTGAAACTAAAGAATGCTACAGCAACCAACACTGCTGCCAACAGGACACCATTTCGTCTATTCAGAAACTTTTTCATACACTTTTCGTTAAAATGAGACGTAAAAGTAACTCATTGCCTGCTTACTCTGACAGAACTTCGTTAATATTTAACTTTATTTCATCCCAACGCTCACCGGGAATCGTGGTTCCAACTATCTGTATAACACTTCCGGAGAGAATTGAACCAATCTTAGCACACTTCTCCAAAGAATATCCGCAAGTCAGTCCATACAGAAATCCGGATGCGAAATAGTCGCCTGCTCCTGTTGTATCAATCACTTTCTTCACCGGAATAGCTTCTACCTTAATTTCTTCAGTACCCTTACGAATATAAGAACCATTGCCGCCTACCTTTACAATGGCAATACTGCATTTCTTACTGATCAACTCAAGAGCTTCTTTCGGATCTTCTTTGCCCGTAAACGCTTTCGCTTCTTCTTCATTGGCAAAAACAATATCTACATATTTATTTATTAATAAGGTGAAGAATTCAAGATCACCCGCTACGATATTATAACTGGCCATATCCAGACAAACCTGCAATCCGGCCTCTTTTGCCAACTCGATGGCATGAAGAATCATATCATGATCCTGTACCAGATACCCCTCGATAAGCAGATATGCATACCCTTTGAACATATCCAGCGTTAAATCTTCGGCTTTCAGCGTAGAGGCAGCGCCGAGATAAGTACCGAAAGTACGTTCTCCGTCCGGAGAAATAAAAGTAGAAGCAACTCCCGATGGCAGATCAGACACTAATAATTTATCTTCGATGCCATTTCTTTGCAGATTTGCCCGAAAAAAGTTTCCGTAAGCGTCATTTCCGATTTTTCCGATAAAACCGGTCCCGGCACCCAAACAAGCGAGTCCGAGGATCGTATTTGCAGCCGCTCCACCGGTTGCCAAGTGGGTTTTCATTCGGCTAAATCGTTCGTTAATCTGCTGTAACTTAGCATCATCAATAAGTTGCATGCTTCCCTTGGGTAATCCCATTTCATCAAGGAGTGTATCATCTTTCAGGGTTGCAAGTACGTCTACCAGGGCGTTGCCCAATCCAATTATTTTATCCATTTCACTAATTTTTTTTGCAAAGATATTGCATATTTCAAAATATCCTATTACTTTTGCATCGCAATTGAGAAAAACAAAACATTCTTCCTTAGCTCAGTCGGTTAGAGCATCTGACTGTTAATCAGAGGGTCCTTGGTTCAAGTCCAAGAGGAAGAG
>PPYF01267115.1_pt1 | contig 52934 bp, 51 predicted proteins | sample 1559871 | NCBI WGS metagenome assembly PPYF01 (sample SAMN08240021, study PRJNA423297) | Human gut metagenome, whole genome shotgun sequencing project.
CTCCTCGGACGAACGCGGCATCGTCGTCGCCTACTGCCACACCAGAGCGGAGTTTGCGGATAAGTCCACGATCTCCGTGCAGACCCTGCTGCGGGGCTATGGGCGCAGGCTGGCGGGGACGGTGGTGCTGGTGGAGGGGAAACGGGTGGTGGCTGCCAATGACCCTCAGCTGCTGAATACGGAGCTGGCGGATGATCCGCTGCTTCTCGCCATTCGGGAGAGCGGAAGGCCGGACGAGCTGGTGGACGCGGGGCTTGATGAGAACGGCACCCACTATTACGGAATGTACAGCCACGGGCGGGACTATTATCTCTATATCTATCTGCCCATGGACCAGATTTATAAGGTCACGCCCTCCAGTGTGACGGTGACCCTCATTGCCTACATTGTGGTGCTGGCGATGGTCTATCTGCTGCAATGGCGCTCCGCAAGAAAGTACCAAATGCAGCAGGCAAACGCCGAGCGGGCCTACCGACTGTCTTTGGAGCAAAAGAACGCCGAGCTGGAGCTGGCTGTCCAGCACGAGACGGCGGCAAATCAGGCCAAGCGGGAATTTCTGTTCAATATGTCTCACGACATCCGAACGCCGATGAACGCCATCATCGGCTTTACCTCGCTGGCCGCCGCGCACATCGATAACAAGGAGCAGGTGATGGAGCACCTGAAAAAGATCTCCACCGCCAGCCGGCATCTGCTCTCCCTCATCAACAATGTGCTGGATATGAGCCGCATCGAAAGCGGCCAGACCACGCTGGAAACGAAGACGGTGCATCTGCCGGAGCTGGTACACGATATTCGTGATATCGTGCAGGGAAGTGTGGCCGCCAAGCGGATGTCTCTGTTCATCGACACCGTTGACGTTGTGGACGAGGATGTGATCGCCGATCCTATGCGGCTCAATCAGATCCTGCTGAATCTTTTGTCCAACGCCGTGAAATACACGCCCGCCGGCGGCACCGTCAGCCTGCGGATCGAGCAGAAGCCCGCCTCGCCCAAGGGCTTCGCGGACTATGAGTTCCATATCCGCGACAACGGCATCGGCATGAGCGAGGAATTCTGCCGGCACATTTTCGAGCAGTTTTCCAGAGAGAAATCCACCACCGTCAGCAAAATTCAGGGCAGCGGTCTGGGTATGTCCATTGTAAAGAGCCTTGTGGAGATGATGGGAGGCACCATCTCCGTGGAGAGCGAGCCGGATAAGGGCACGGAATTTGTGGTCGCTCTGCGCTTCCCCATCAGCGGGGAGAAGTGGGAGCCGCGGCAGATCGCGCAGCTGGAGGGCCTTCGCGCGCTGGTGGCGGACGACAGCACCAACACCTGCCTGAATGTCAGCAAAATGCTGCGCTCCATCGGGATGCGGCCCGAATGGACCATCTCCGGCAAGGAGGTGGTCATCCGTGCGAGAGACGCGATGGAGCAGGGCGACGCTTTCAGCGTTTACCTCATCGACTGGCTGCTCCCCGATATGAACGGCGTGGAGGTGGTGCGTCAGGTGCGGCGGGTCGTGGGAGACGATACGCCCATCATCATCCTGACCGCCTACGACTGGACCGATATTGAGGCAGAGGCGAGGGAGGCAGGCGTGACGGCCTTCTGCGCCAAGCCGCTTTTCATGTCCGAGCTGCGGAATGTGCTGGCAAAGCCGTTTGGCACGGAAGAGAAGGACGCCGCACAGCCGAAGCGTGACTTTAGCGGAAAGCGGCTGCTGGTGGTGGAGGACAACGAGCTGAATTTGGAGATCGCCACTACCATTTTGGAGGAGGCGGGCTTTACAGTGGAGACGGCGGAGAACGGCCGCGTCGCCGTTGAGAAGGTGGAGGCCGCCGCCCCCAACTGGTACGATTTGGTTCTGATGGATATTCAGATGCCGGAGATGGACGGCTACGAGGCCACGCGCCGCATCCGCGCGCTTGCGGACAAGGAAAAGGCGGGCGTTCCCATCGTAGCCATGTCGGCAAACGCCTTTGAGGAGGACAAGAAGAACGCGATGAGCGCCGGTATGAACGGCCACATCGCCAAGCCGCTTGATGTGAAGCTCCTATTTCGTATCCTGTCGGAGCTGACGAAGTAGCGCGTTGGCCGACGGCGGTTTCGTTACACATACTCCCTTTCGCTCCCTCTTGAAAAAGCGGGCGAAAGGGAGTATAATATGCAGTAAAATAAGCATTTATGTTTTTGCGGCGTCGGAGCGAGCGCTCACGCCGCGTAAAAACAAACTGCTCAGGGGGGTGCTCGGCGCTGGCGGAGCATAATTGGGTGAGTTCGGGGCTGAAGGTCGGTATGCGGCTGGAGATGCTTTCAGAGAACCAAACGCCGCTTTTCAAAGGCGTTATCAGCAAGAAGGACGATGAATGTATTTGGGTCTCCCACGCGGAGGGCAGCGAGGTGCCGCCGGTCGTTTACAACAGCCGCGTGCGGCTGAAGGGGTACAAGAAGGATGACAACATCCTCATGCTCTGCGGCACGGTGTTCGGCAGCACGCCGCTGTTCTGGAAGATCGGGCAGATCTCGGAATTCAGTATTTTCAACAAGCGGGAAAATTACCGCCATCCCGTCACCATCGTGACGACGGCCCGCCGCCTGCCGCATAGGCCGGGGGAGGAGCCGGAGGAGGAGACGGAGGAGGAATGTGTGGCCGTCGGCACGGAGCAGTGCGCGGTGGTGAACATCAGCAGCGGCGGCGTGCTGTTCTGCTGCGACCATCGCTTTCCCGTCAATGCCACCGTGCAGCTGGGAGAGATCCGGTTTTATCCGGATCACCCGCCCTTTGTCCTGCGGTGCAAGGTCCTGCGGGCAAGCGAGCAGGACGGCAGATACTTTCACGGCTGCCGCTTCATCGACCTCGGCGGGAAGGAGCAGGAGCGGATGGTGCGGGAGATTTTTCTGTTGCAGCGTGACGAGATCCGCCGCAGGAACGGCCGATAACAGCGCCGTTCTCTTAAACAAAAAGCAAACGGGTGGGAGCAAGGAATTCCTTGCTCCCACCCGCTTTATTTCCGTTGGGTCGATCGAGGGGCTCAGCGCCGTCTGCGATCGATGCCGCTCTTTTTGTAATATTCCGCCTTGTCCGCATACATCAGCTGTTCCGCCTCCGTCACGGCGCGGAACAGGTCGTCACTCAGTGTCTCCAGCCGGATTGAGCCAATCGCCAAATTCACGGAATGCTTCCTTGTGACCTCCCGCAGCTGTGCCGCCAGCGCGTCGGTGTCTGCCTGAGTAACGTTCGGGCAAATTGCCAGCAGCTCGTCGCCGCCGATGCGGAACAGGCAACTGCTATCGAATACCTGCTTGAGACATTCGCAGGCATTGAGGATCAGCGCGTCGCCCGCCTCATGCCCCTGCGTGTCGTTCACCTGCTTGAGGCCCGTAACGTCGCAGTACACAACGGCAACGCTCTGCGTCGGATCCAGCTGATGGACAAAGTCGGTCAGGGCGAAGCGGTTGCCGAGCTTGGTGAGCGCGTCCTTATAGCTCAGCTCCATCAGCTTATTCAGCAGCTTTCTCCGCTTGAGACAGGAGATCAGGAAGGCTGCCGTGATCTGGAGCATATCGTGGGAGTATTCCAAAAATTTCGGCGGCGGATTGTCCACGCCGCAGAAGCCAATGACCTTTCCCTTGTCGTACAGGGGGACGATCACAATAGAATGGATGCCCTGCCGCTTGAGGTTTTCGTATTGCAGCGGGTCAGCCTCCTTTGTCTCCTCCAGATCGGGGATCATGATGGCCTTTCCGTCCTGAAAGTTGCTGTACCAGTTGGCGCAGACCTCCGGCGATACGTTTTGCAGGTTATCCTTCTCGGGATGGATGCCCGGCGCGCACCATTCGTAGGTGTTGTCGTCGCCGCCGTTTTCGTTTTCCTCGAAAATGTAGGTCCGCTCGCCGCTGAGCGCCTTTCCCAGATGCTCTAAGATGATATTGATGCTCTCGTCCGGAGACTCTACGGCGATGGCCTTTTTCAGACCCTCGTTGGCCAAGGCCTCAATATCCCGATAGAGCTGGATGACCTGATCCTGCGCACGCTCCTTCGTAATATCGACTGCGATTTCGATCCGGTACTTCCGCTTCGTTTCCGAGTCCTCGATCAGCGTGTCCTTCAGGATAAAGTAATTTTTGATGACAGGGTTATAGTAACGCCACTCCTCGAACTGCCCGACACATAGCCTGTCGTTGTTGCAGACCCCGCAGGGGATGGCGCTGTTTTGCAGCACCTCGTAGCACTTTTTACCCTTGATCTCGTCCAGCGACTTCAGCCCGAAGGTGTCCAGTGCCTTTTGATTCAGGTAGACAAGCTCGTGGGTCTCGATATCCGCCGCGTACACAAGCTCATCTAAATTTTGGAAAAATTGACAGACATTTCTTAATTTGTCCATTTCCGTTCGGTCTCCTCCTCCGGCCTCTAAAAACGACAGCCCTGTCGTATCGTTCGGCGTCAAGCAAACCGTCCGCCTTCGCCGTAAAAAAGTGTAAAAAAACATAAAAAATAGGCAGCGTTGGTCACTGCACATTACGATATATATACATACATAATATAGCAGTGAAGCGCGGATATGTCAAGGGGCTTTCCTCAAATTTGTGCAAATATCGCCTATCTGTCCAATCGTATATTGGACAGATAGACGAATGAAATTTCTTGACTTTTCGAGGCTTTTCCTGCACGATGTGAATTGTAAAATAGTAGTATTCTGTCTATATTTAGTAAAGAAAGGCTGCCTACCCAGAGGGGTTGAAGATCGGGAACGACTTTTCGATAGCGTTCAAGGACAATATCTTTACGGTCAGCTTCCGGATCATAAATCGGGAGGGCACGGCGATGGCCTCCGCGGATTTTCAGGGAAAACGGATCAATTTGGAAGTGAAATAAACAGCATTGTAACCACCAGTCATTCCGGTGGTTACAATGCTGTCAGCTTGTCGAAAAAGTGGCTTCGCCGGACTTACTTGTTCAAGAAAGCGCCCAGCCGCTTGTCTTCGGATTTGATATGGTTCACCAAAACGGCAATATGGCCGTTCAGCGCGCCCAAGTCCGCGATGCTGGGGCCGGTAGCCGGAATCTTGTTGGCAATTTCACGCAGCTTCGTCTTATAAGCCGCGTGAAACTGTTTATGTGCGGTAATGCCAGGATAATTGCTCCTAGCCTGGAGCTGCTCCTCATGGGCGAAATGCTTGTCCACATAGTCCAGCAAAAATTTAATGGTAGGATCCAGAGCGGCGCGCCCCTGCCCTTTTCCGCAGGCATCCATCAAGCTATTGACGGCGCGAAACAGTTCCCGATGCTCTCCGTCGATGATTGCGTTTCCGGTTTCCAAGTCTTTTGTCACTTCATATTTCATAGTACACAGTTCCTTTCTCTGTTGTTAATGGGTCAAACAGCTCGCAGATATGTACCCTTGCGCGCGGGACAACCGCAAGCAGACGCAACGCTGGATTCGTTGTTCCACAAAACCGAGTCTATCACCGTCCATGAAAAATGTCAATATACAGCGAATCCTTTTTGGCGTTCACTCCGGCATCCCGTTAGCGGAGGCTGGATCTGTAAAGGAAGGTGACGATCTGGGCGCGGGTACACGGCGCATTGGGGGAGAAGGTGTTGGCACCGGTTCCGCTGGTGATGCCGCGGGAGAGCGCCCAGCGGACCGCAGAGGCGTAGTAGGCATCGTTGCTCACGTCGGAAAAAGACATAGAATAGCTGGAGGAAACGAGGCCGGCGCTGCGGTGCAGGTAGGTCATGGCCTGCGCCCGGCTGACGGTCATCTCGGGAGAGAAGGTATTGGCACCGGTGCCGCTTGTGATCCCATGCTCGAACGCCCAGAGCACAGCTTGATAGTATTGGCTGCCCGGGAGCACGTCCACAAAGGGAGTGCCTGTACTGCGCGGCGTCGGACTGCCGGCGGCGCGCCAAAGGTAGGTCACGATCTGCCCCCGTGAGCATGGCTCGTTCACGCCGAAACGCGTTTGGCTCACGCCCTCGGCAATGCCACGATTGACGGCCCAACGAATGGGCTCGTAGTAATAGTCTGTCGGGCTGACATCGCTGAAGGTGAGGGGGAAGCCCGATGCTGAGGCACTGGTGCCGACGGTGATCTCCACCGTTCCGGTATAGGTCCTGCCGTTTGTGCTGCGGCCGGTATAGTCGATGGTGACCGTTCCGGAAAAGCCGGTGGCTGCGGCAAAGGTCACATCGTCGATCAGGCGGCCGCTTCCACTGCGATAGCAGTTTACCGAGGAGGAGAGCTCGACATTGCCTTTGCCGTAGGCGCTGTATTGGGAGTACAGCGTGCCGCGGCGCGCGGAGGGCTGCTCAAAGCGGACATAGCTCAGGCGTTCACCGACGATAGAACGGCAGGCATCGTTGAAGTCGTCCGCGTCAAATCGGATATAGCCGTCCTGCGGGACCGAATAGCGCACGACCTCCGCGCCATAAGCGCTGTCCACCGCAATGCGCACCGTTCCGGACCAACGGGAGCCGCCGTCGTCATAGCCGCTGAAGGGGATGGACACCACGCCGGTAAAGCCGCTGGCGGGGACAAAGCACACATCGGAGACGCCGGGACTGTCGCTGCGGTAATAGTTGGTCGATGCAGAGACCTTTGAACTGCTGTAAGCGCTATCGTAATTATAATACAGCGTGCCCTGCGAGGAGGAGGGCAGGTCAAAGCGGATGCGGCTGAAGCTGCGCCCACGATCGCGGCGGCAGAGATCGTTGAAGTCTGCGGCTTCAAAGTATACTGTCTTGCCCCGCGTGGTGGTGTAGCTGACAATGCCGTCGTCACCGGAAACGCGGATGACTACGCGGCCGGTAAAGCTGCCGGAGTCTTGATAACCGGTATAGGGGATGGTCACGGTGCCGGAGAAGCCGGCAGCGGGAACAAAGGTGATGCCCGAAATGCGCGGGGAGGAACCGCTGCGGTAATAGCGCGTAGTGCTGCCCACGCGGCTGGAGTAGCTGCCGGAGTCCGTGTAGTTATAATAGAGGACACCCTCTGAGGCGGCGGGCAGATCGAATTTGACATAATCCAGGCTTGCTCCGTTGTAGTCAATACTGGCGGCATTAAAGTCCTTGGGCTTGAAGGAGACGCTGCGGCCAACGGAGGTAGTGTAGCTCACATCGGTGCTGCCGGTGGAGCCGTTGGCGGCGGAGACCCGAATGGTCACCCTGCCGTTGTAGGTGCCGCCGGAGCTGTCTGTGCAGCGGTAGGGTACCGTCACGGTGCCGGTAAACCCGTCGGCAGGGACGAAGCTGATGCGGTCCAGAGAGGGGCTGCTGGTGACATAGTAGCGGGTGTCGCTGCTCACCTGCTGAGAGAAGGGCGCGGCCGTGCTGTAATCGTAATACAGCGCACCCTGATAGGATCTGGGCTGGTCAAAGGTGAGATAGCTGATGCTGCGGCCCGTCCGGGACTGGCACACGGCGATAAATTCCTCGCTGGTGAAGGTCAGCGCCCGACCTGCGGAGGCGGTGTAGGTCACATCGCTGTCGCCGCTGACGTTCACAAGGATCGTGCCGTGGAAGGAGCCGCCGTTGGAGGCGTAGCCGGTGTAGGCGATCTCCGCCGTGCCGTTGAAATCCGATGCGGCCACGAAGGAAATGTCGGAAATGCCCTCCTGCCCGCTGCCGGGGGCGTAATAGTACTTCTCCGAGCCGCCTACGCCGTGGCCCGGCGCGTCGGCGGAGACATAGCCATAGTACAAAACGCCCTGCTTGGGGGAGACGGAAATACTGCTGAGATAGCTGAGCGAGCCGCCGGTCTTTTCGGTGCAGCGGCTGCGCAGGGTGGAGAGGAAGGAGGAGAAGGCAAGGGGTTCGGTGCCGTCCACAGAGGAGCGGATGGCCTCGGCCTCGTCCTTTTTCACGGTGACGCTGCACTCGGCGGTGTAGCCGGTGCCATTGGCGGTGGCGGTGATGGTGGCGGTGCCCTCATAGTGGGCGGAAATGCTGCCGCCGAACACCTCCGCCACGGAGGGGTTGCTGGTCGTCCATACGATGCCCTTGTCTGCGGAGGTGCCAAAGGCGGAGTAGGTCAGGCTCTCGGTGCGGCCCACCAGCAGCGTGAGGCTGGTTTTGCTGAGGGTGATGCCGGAGACCGTCACCTCGCACTGGGCAGACTTTTCCTTGTTCGCGTTTGAGACAGCGGTGATTTTGGCCTTACCCGGCGCGACGGCGGAGACGACGCCCTTATCGTCTACTGTGGCGATGGAGGGATCGCTGCTCGTCCAGGTGACGGTGCGGTTCAGATTGGCATCATAGGAACTGGTGTCTGTATCGTAGGTCACGGACGCCGTGAGCGTCAGGTTCTTGCCCACATCCAGCGCAGCGGGCGTGGACGGGTCGATCTTCACGGCGGAGACCGTGGGTGCGGGCGTTGGTGTAGGCGTGGGAGAAACGGGGTCCTCGGCATACACCGGCAGGGTCAGGGCGCAAAGCAGCGCCAGCGCGAGAACAAGGGCGCGCAGACGCATGAGCGTGGTTCGTCTCATGGGGAGGAAAGCACTCCTTTCAGAAATAAAGCATGGGGGCGGGCGGTGACGCCCGCCCCCGTTGGGGAAAATCATTTGGGGAAAATCATTTTTTGGGATTGTAGGTCAGGCTCCCGCCGGTGGCGTCCCACTCGGTAGCACCGTTGGCAATCAGGAATTTAGCGGTGTAGAAGCCGTTATCCTCAACGATATGTAGGCGGATGATTAGGGTACCCATTCCTTTGCCGCTGTTGCTGGACTTGTCCGCAATACCGGAATTGAAGGTGATGGAGGTATCGCGTTTGATGTCGGTAAAATCAAAGGTCAGTGAACTGCATGGAGCAGTGCCGCTGCTGCCTAAATACCTCTGCGTCAACGCTCTTGGGTCAAGAGCGCCAATGATCGTGGCGCTGCTGGTGTAGCTTCCGGATTTATCCACATCCATGATCGACTTATCAACGACCTGCAATAGCTTATCACTGTCCTCTGTGAGGAAATACAGATTCTCGTCAAAGTCGATTTTAAGCGTTCCGCTGTATTTGGCGTTTGCAGCTTCATCCCAAGTCTTATATACGCTGGTGGTGGTGATGGTGGTGCTGATGGCCCGCACTCTGGGGGGCTGGTTATCCACCGCGTAGAGGGGGGCGTTGGCACTGAATGCGTAGCCGGAGCCTAAGGGACTCTTGCCAACGGCCACGACCCAATAGCGGCCGCCTGGCAGCATATACTTTGAGAAGTCGATGGGCTTCGATGTTAGGCTGCCGGCTTTCAGAGTAAGATCGCCGCTGGCAACGCTATAGCTGATGGTTTGACCGGAGGCGATGATGCCGGCAATTTGATCCTTGGTAGACTGATCCGCAAAGAAATCAAACACGGAGCCAAGGGAAACGCTTCCGTTCATGACGTTCTCGCGCATGGCCTCAAGAAGTGTGAGATTCGCATAAGTGGGTGACCATTTTTTGTGCTTGTCCGCATCGCCTATCAAATGAGTTCCCAACTTATCTGTGAAGGGCGTTCCGGCCTTGGCCGCGGTAAAGGCCATATAGTTTACATTCGCGTCCCGATCCGCCTTGATGGTGGCAGTGGTTGTGGCCACGCTGATCGAGAGAATGGGCCGCACCACCTCAGCAGTCTCAAAGCGGAAAGCGTAAACGCCGGAGGTAGACTCCTCAGATTCGCCTTGCAGGACAAAGTAGGCAATGTATTTCGTGCTGGCTGCCAGTCCGGAGATCTTGACGGTTTGCAGACTGCCATCGTAGCGGCCGATGCCGGCGATATAGGTGGGCGCCTTGTTCAGATAGGTGCCGCTGGTGATCGCATCGGCGCGGGGGAGCTCCACGTTGCCTGCTGTCAACCCTTCGCCGTTTTTCGGCAGCTTGTCCCAGTTGCCGTTGTCGGCGGTGATGACGGTCTTATCATTCAGAGTGGTGGAGATTTTTCCTACCTGCGTGACCACATAATAGAACCGCGTGTTGGGACGGTTGAGCTGAATGTCGATACTGGCGCTGGAATCGCCGACGGTAAAGATGGGAGTGCCGTTGTCGAAGGTGGGGGCGTTCTGATCCCGGAAGCTGCAGGAGACCGTATATTTCGCGGGGACGCCGATCTCCTTGACGGCATAAATGCCGTTTTGGAACTCCTTGTAGCTGTCCGGTGTCAGGAAGGGGGTGTTGGACAGATTCCGCAGGGATTCCGCGGTGCCGGTCACCGGCGTGATGGACAGGGATACGCTGCCACTCCAGTTATCACGCACTTCGGAGGATTCCAGCTTGGTGATCTTGATGGCAAATTCCCGGTCTTCGGTGAACGCCTTGAGCTTCTGCCAATCAAGACCGAGAGAGCCGGCGAGGGTGACGCCCACCTGCGGGTTGAAGGTGTTGGTTTTGATCTCTACCGTATTCTTGGTTCCGTTGACCTGCTCCCAATTAGTCGTGCCGACTTTGCGCGAATAGAGCTCAAAGGAGAGACTCTTGTTCGACCAGATCACCATGTCCCACAGGACATTTTCGTTGACGCTGGCGGCAGTGACGGGGGAGAGACGGAAGGTCATATCCGGGTCACCCTTGGTATCCGGGAGCTGTCCGCTGCTTTGCACGGCGGAGAACACCAGCTGCGCGTCGATGGTGGTGAATTCCGGCAGCTTGGTCACGCCCCGGCTGCCCACCATGGCGTTTTCCGCCACGGAGGTATCCACGATGCCGCTGAGCTCGAAGTAGTACGTCACGCCGCTGGAGAGGTTGATGGCACTCTCCTTGGGCTTATCCTTGTTGTAAGGGAAGGTGACGATCATCTCGCCGCTGTCCGCGTCCAGCGTGACGGTGGCGTAGCGGTAGTCGATGACCCAGTTGGTGTTGTCGGCGGCAGTGGTGGCCTTTTCCTCGACAAGGGCAGGCTGGCCGCTGACGGGCCGATAGTAGAGCTTGATATGAGATCTCAGGGCGTTCGCCAGCGCCTCCCGGGCGGCGGCCTTTTTATCCGCGGGGGCCGAGAGCATCTCATCATAGAACTTTTTGAAATCGTTGTAGACGGGCTTGCCGGCGCCGTCCTGGGTCTTACCCATTACGCTCTCGGAGAACACAAGGCGGATGGAGGTGTCGGGATAGGGGGTGGGGAGCTTGCCGCTGTCCGTGCCGTCGTGGGTGAACTCCTGCTTGACGGTGGGCGGCTCGTTGTCCAGCGTGTTCAGGAGCAGGGGGAATCCAAATTCCCCGGTGTAGACGTTGTAGTTGCCCGCCTTGTCCTTGACCACATAGTAGAGGTCGTAGGAGGTCTGCCCCTCCAAACCGCTGACGGTGAATTTTACATCGGCAGCGGCCTTGGAGGCGTTGGCACTGCCCTTTTTCAGGGCCCCCAGACCGGTTTCGATCTGGATCTTCGCAGCCAGAGTCTCCTTGTCTGTGATGCCGTTGGCAAAGAAGTCCGCGCCGTGCTTGACCACCGCCCAATAGAGGGTGGCGGGCTCGTTCACCGAGAAGGTCACGGAGGCGGAGCGGGCCGCCACGTCGGACACCCGGATGCTCTGAAGGACGGGGGGCGTCGCATCCAGTGTGGTGATGGAGAGCTTCTTCACCGCAGAGCTCTTGCCGTTGTCGGCATCGTTGAGCCAGAGATAGAGGTCGTAGGTGGTCTCCTCCGCCAAATAGGCGGTGTTCACCCGGGGGATCAGCAGCGGCGTGTTCTTCTTCACGTCCATCACGCCGTAGCCCAGATTGCCGGTGATGGAGCCGGTCTTGAAGTTGGCCGCCGTAGGCGCGGCAGAACCCTTGGGCAGCAGCGCGTAATAGAGGCGGCAGTCCTTGGTGGGCATGACCATGGCCTGCACGATCTGCTCCTTGCCGGCGGTGTCCGTTTTGGAGAAGGTCATGTTGGTGTAGGGATAGCCGGCGGCGAAGGCGGGGACCGTGTCATCCGGGGTGGTGAAGGCCGTGACCTTCACGGGACTGTGCCGTCCGCGGGCGTCCACCAGCATGGCGGAGATGTAGTAGGAGCCGTCCTTGGTGAGACTGGAGAGCTTGGCGGTCAGCTCCGTCTTGGAGGCCGCGACCTTGATATTGCCGCTCTTGACCACGGAATGAGAGGTGGCGGGGTTCAGCAGGACGGTCTCATTCACGGAGCCGTCCGTCAGGGCGGTGACGGCCCAGTAGATCGTGCCGCTCTTGTTGGCGCTGAACACGGCATCCGCCGAGGTGGGGGCCACGTTCCGTGCAGCGGGATAGCCCGCCAGCAGGCGGGGGTCCTCAGAGGATTCGATGGCGGCGGCGGAGTCCATCACCGCGCCGCCGATGTTGCCGGTCACGCCGGGGCGGACCACAATGGTATCGGGCAGCATGGGGATGGTGGAGCCGCTGGCGTTGACCGTGGCGCTGGTGATGTCGCCCTTGCCGGTCACGGTGGCGGCGGTGTCCAGATTCAGATCCCGGACGGTGCCGTTGATGCCGATGTCCAGGGTGGAGCCGGTGGCCCGCTCGTCCACCGTCACCTTATTGGCCACGCCGCCGCCGATGCCCAGGAAGGAGGCGGGGGAGCGGTTGATGACCTCCTTGATGTTGCCGGCCAGCTGGAATTGAGCGCCCTCCGCGCCGTCCAGCTTGATGAGGGCGAGGCCATTGCCGTCCGTCGTCCGATCCTCGATATAGCCGGAGGTGCGGACGGTGGTATCCTTGATGCTGGTGAGGCCCTCGGCCCGAACGCTGAGGAACTGGTTGGTCATGCTGTCGATCTCCAGACCGTTCGCCGTCACGTTCCGCAGGATCACGCTGCTCTCGCCCTTCTGGCTGGAGCCGGTGCCGCAGACCACGATCTTGCCGCCCACGGTGACGTTGTTGAGCACCACATCGTCAAGGCCGATGCCGCCGGTGAGGTAGAGGTTGCCGGTGACAATGGTGTTGCTCAAGGTGACACCGGGAACGGTGATGGTGAGGTTGCCGTAAACGTTACCAACCTTCTGATCGCCGGAGCGGTTTACCAGCGTTCCGATGGCGTTGGAGAGAACGGTCGCGGCCTGCCCGCGGGAAATAGGCGCCTGCGGGCGGAAGGTACCGTCCGGATAGCCGTTGATGATGCCCATGTCGGTCGCCTGACGGATGACGCCGCGGCCCCATGTGCTGATGCGATTTTCGTCTCGATAATCCTGCGTGGAGCCGGGCGTGTTTTTCAGACGCAGACTGCGTCCGACAAGGGCGACGGCCTGCTCACGGGTCACAGGGGCATTCGGAGAGGCGGTGGTAGCGGAGGTACCCTGCAAACAGCCCGCCTTATAGGAAATGCGGATGTCATCGGCGTACCATGCGTCGTCCGGCACGTCGGTGAAAGGATTTGCGCCCATCTCCTGATAGCCAAAGGCGCGGTTGAGCATGACGACAAATTCCGCCCGGGTGATCGCTCGCTCACCGTGCAGATTGCCGTTGGCGTCGCCCTTCATCACGCCCCATTCCTTCATCTGGTTGAGGTAGGGGTCCATCCATGAGGCGGCCTTCGCCGTTTGGGTGAGCGTTAGTGAAACGCCAAAGAGAACGGCGAGGCACAGCCAAAGGCTTGCCGCGCGCCGTGCGGCGTTGGTGATGTGGGTGAGGATATGGGGTCTTTTCATACCTGTTCTCCCTTCGTGTTTTCGTTGGCGCTGTCCTTGCGGGGACGGCTTCTGAGCTGCACGCGAAAGACGGCCTCCCGCACGAAGGTCTCCTCCGCGTGGCACATTTCGATGAATTTCGCGGCGTAGAGACAGCGCTCTCCGCTCAGATCGTTTCTGCGTAGGATCTGGCATTTAAGGATAACGGGCTGGACCGTTACGGGAATGACGATCTCGCAGCAGTCTCCCACTTGAAGCGTCGGGGCGCAGTAAAAGGCTACGCCGCCGCAGCTGAGGTCGATGGAGCTGATGGCCCGGCGGCCCTGCCACTGGGCACCGGGAAGGGGATAGATAAAGCTGGCGAAGCGGATGGGCACCCGCAGGTTGCGCCAGTAGGACTTGTCCAGCAGGGCGATGCGCTCCAGCACGAAGCGGTCCCCGGACCGGCGCAGCAGGCGGCACTGGAGGGAGAGCTGGCTGCCCGCCACCTCCACGAGGTTAAAAACCTCGTGCTTGGCCACCTCGTCTTCCTTTCCGCCCAGCACTTGGATCTCAAGCGTCTCGCCGCTTGAGGGCGTCAGCAGATTTGCGCTGCCCAGCGTTTCGTTTACGCTGTCCAGCAAAAGCACGTTGTTGTTTTTCAGAAAATTTTCCATGAATCGCGGCCCTCCCGGATCAAGTCTGCGGCGGCGCGCCGTCCCCGTCCGACTTCTCCGGGTCGAACTGGAGGAAGTAGACGTAGATCTCGACGATCACCTGATATAAGCTCTCTGGAATCTCCTGCCCCAGCTGAAGCTGGGAGAGGATGGTGGCAAGAGAATTGTCCTCGTAAATGGGTACGCCGCTGTCGGCGGCGGTCTCCACGATCTTTTCGGCAAGATAGCCCATGCCGGAGGCCACAATGACCGGCGCGGTGTCGCTCTCGCCGTAATGCAGGGCGACGGCCCGCTTGGCCGGTCTGGAGGCAGGATCACGCTCTGACATTCACACCGCTCCTTTTCTCAAAGATCTTGGGGAATACCTCCGTCAGCGTGACGGGCTTATCCATGCGTCGCACCGTAACCTTGGCGGGGGTCAGGTCGTTGCGGCGGACGATGTCGGTCAGGGACTGCTCGATGCGCTGGGCAAAGGGGAGCGCCCGGGCGGGACAGCCCACCTGCACCTCCACCTCGCTGCCCCGAGTGGTGAGGATCACGTCGAAAAAGCCGAGAGACTGCACATCGATCTTAAAGAGCAGCTTCATGCCGCGCTCCTTCCGGCCGGAGCCGTCTCCGCGGTCGTTTTCCGCGTCGGGGTCCACCCACAGCTCGGAAAAGAGCATCCGCCCGTTCCATTCCAAGGGGAGCAGGTAGTGGTTGATGGGCATATACACGCTCTCGTTGACCAGCATGGCGCTGACGAGGTTGCGGAAGATCTGCTGCACGTCGGCGCTGCCCTCGCCCCGGAGGGCGGCAGCCGCGGCGGCGGAGAGGTGATCCGCGAACTGCACGGCCCGGGCGTCCCGGCCCGCGCCGCCCTTCAGCAGCGTGAGAAGGGACTGGTCGTCGATGCCTTCAAGCTGGCCCTTCAGCGTACCGTAGCCGCCCAACTGGTGGAACAGCTCCAGAAGATTTTCCACAGAGCCGTTCTGGTAGCGGGCCACATTCAGCGTCAGCATGGTCAAAAGCTCACGGGGCGTTCCCATATCGTGGGTGCGCTCTACATATTCCGACATATAGGGGATCACGCCCTTTTGCAGCAGCGCCAAATTCCCCTCGCGGTCGCCTGCGGCGATGCCGTTTTCCAGCTGGGCCAGCAGCTCGTGGAGCTTGGCTCCCCAGCTGGCGGGCATGGTGTCGGCCATGCCCCGCAGTTCCCGCAGGAGGTTGCCCTCGATATGGGCGGTGGAGGAAAAGTCGGCGTAGCTTTTGAGAAACTTGAGAATGTCGGTCTGCACGGCATCAGACGAGGCGCGGGCGTAGGCCCCCCGCAGCAGCGCGAACAGCGCGCCGCCGAAGCGGGTGCCCGCGCGCATCTGCCCCTTGAGAAACTCAAGAAGCTGCCCCTCATCCATCTCCAGCAGCTCAAAGGCTTTGGACATCTCGGCGGCCACGCCCTCGCTCATGCCGGAGAGCACCACCGTCCGCTCACCGGCGAACAGGCGGGAGAGACTTTCGGACATGGAGGGAGCGGCGCGAAGCCGCTGGAGGAAGGTCTGGAAATTCGAGTCGTAGCGAATGGGACCGTCGCCCTGCAAATTGCTGTCCTGTCGGTCAGTCCGCCGATCGGCGCGGTTGACCTTGCTCAGGTCCGGCGCGTTTTGAATATGGGGGTTTTCCGGCGCTGTTTGGGGTATACGGTTGTTGTTTAGGGATTTATCATAACCGGGCACGGGGTTGGTCGCGCCCAAGAGATCGGGCATTTTTCTTCACCTCGCAAAAAAAGTTGACGACGGCACTTATCTTTTTGCCTTTTCTAGTCGATATAAATAAGAAAGTTAAAAAGGCGGTGCTATATAGACCATGGGTAGTGGAAACGACATCCTTGATACTTATATCTACGAAACCAATACGCTGCTTGAGCAGCTCGAAAGCATTGTTCTCGAAGCGGAAAAGGCGGACACCTTTTCTCAAGACAATGTGAACGAGATCTTCCGCATCATGCACACCATCAAGGGCTCCTCAGCCATGATGGAGTTTGATACGCTCACGACGATCTCTCACCGCATCGAGGATCTTTTCTTTATCATAAGAGAGAACACGATGTCCGTCGTGTCGGAGGAAAACCGTCCCGCGCTGTTCGACTTGATGTTCCAGTCCATCGACTACTTCCGGGCGGAGATCGATAAGATCGAGGCGGGACAGCCCCTTGATAAAAATATCGACAGCTTCCTTGCAAATATTAATAGTCTGATCGCCAAAATTAAGGGCGAGCCGGAGGGGGCCGAACAGTCGCCCGCTCCTGCGGCCGCCGCGCCTGCCGAAAAGAAGGGCGAGGCTGTGCCGGCGGGCCCGACGGAGGACGGGAATGCGGACTTCCCCTATGCCCTGCGCGTCTTTTTCGACGAGGGCTGCGGCATGGAAAACCTCCGCGCCTTCATGCTCGTCACCGCGATTCGAGACTTCTGCGCGGAATCCGACTTCCTCTTTGTGCCCGCGGGCATTGAAAATGACGCCTCCACCGCTGAGCAGGTGATCGAAAACGGTTTCCTGCTCATGTTCAAGCACGCGGAGGATCGTGAGAAGGCGATCCCGGCCGTGCGCTCGTCCGGCTCCGTGCGCTCATATCAGCCGCACGACTATGAGCCGCCGAAGCAGGTGGAGGAGAAAGAAGAGCCTCGAACCGCCGCTCCTGCCGCCTCGGCGGCGCCTGCTCCCGGCGCGTCCGCGCCTGTGGCCGCAGCGGCAGCACAGCAGCACCAGAAGGAGAGCCTCATCAGCGTCAACCTCAGCAAGCTGGACCAGCTCTCCGCTATTGTGGGCGAGATCGTCATTACCGAGTCGATGGTCACGTCCTCTCCGGATCTGAAGGGGTTGCATCTGGACGCGTTCTCCAAGAACGCCCGCCAGCTCCGCAAGCTGACGGATGAATTGCAGGACATCTCCATGTCCCTGCGAATGATCCCCGTGGCCAGCACCTTCCAGAAGATGAACCGCATCGTCCGCGACATGAGCAAAAAGCTCAACAAGCAGGCGAAGCTCACCCTGATCGGTGAGGACACCGAGGTGGACAAGACCATCGTGGACAGCATCGGCGATCCCATCATGCACATGATCCGCAACTCCATGGATCACGGCATCGAGGACACCGAGGAGGAGCGTATTGCCGCCGGCAAGCCCGCGGTGGGCGAGATCATCCTCTCCGCCCAGGACACTGGCAGCGAGGTCATCATCGTCATTCAGGACGACGGTCAGGGCGTGAACGATGAAAAGGTGCTCAAGAAGGCCATCAAAAGCGGCATTGCCTCTCCCGATGTGGAGTATTCCCACCGGGACATCCTGAACTTCTTGATGATGCCCGGCTTCTCCACCAACACCGAGGTGACGGAGTTCTCCGGCCGCGGCGTGGGCATGGACGTGGTGAAAAAGAGCATCGAGGATCTGGGCGGCAACGTGTCCATCACCAGCGAACTGGGCAAGGGCATGACCGTCACCATCCACATTCCGCTGACCATGGCCATCATGGACGGCATGGAGGTCTCCGTGGGCGAGACCATCTTCACCATTCCCATCAAGAACATCAACCAGAGCTTTAAGGTTTCCGAGGCGGATATCCTGCACGATTCCGTCGATGGCGAGATGATCAAGGTGATGGACAACTATTATCCCGTCATCCGTGCGCGGCGCTTTTACCAGATCGAGGGCGGAACGGACAATATCGACGAGGGCATCCTGCTCTGGCTGGAGTCCGGCGGCAATTCCTATTGCCTGTTTGTCGACGAGCTGCTTGGCGAGCAGCAGATCGTGGTCAAGCCTCTGCCGGCTTATGTGAATAACTTTGACATGAAAAAATACGGCATTGCCGGATGCAGCATTCGCGGCGACGGAAACATCAGTCTGATCCTCGACGTGGGCAACCTGTACTCCGCGATGCAAAACCGATACTAAGTAAATGGGGTGAAGAACTTGAACACCGAAAAAGAGACCGCCGTTATGGCCGGCCCCGAGGGCGAGGCGGGCGATACCTCCACGCAGGAAATGGAGGACAAGGGAAGACGGTATCTCATCTTCGTCATTGACGATCTCAAGCTGGGCGTGGACGCCGAATTTGTGGTGGAGATCCTCAGCAGCCATACCGCCACGGCGCTGCCGCTGGTGCCGAGCTACGTCTGCGGCATCTTTAATATGCGCGGACAGATCATCCCCGTGCTGAATATCCGCCGCCGCCTCGGCAAGAGCGACAACGAGGGAGAGAATCTGCTCATCGTGCTCAATTACGACAATATGCAGATCGGCGTTTTGGTGGATGCGGTCGATCAAATGGTTGAGATCGACGATGAGAGCATTCTTCCGATGCCGGCACAGAGTATGCAGCGCTTCGTGTCCGGAATGTGCACCATTCCGGACGGCTCCGGCACCATGCTGGTGCTGGATTGCGGACAGCTTTTGCAGAACGAGTGAAGCGGCGTATGATCGAACTGAACAAGAATAAAGACAAAGTGCTTGAGGAAACGGGCGTGAGCGCGGCGTTCGGCCCCATGTCGATCTCCGACGCGGATTTCCGACGGATGGTGGATTTCATCAAATCCTCTTACGGCATCGACCTGTCGCAGAAAAAACAGCTCATCACGGGACGGCTTTCCCCCACCATCCGCAAGCTTGGCTATAAGAGCTTTTCCGAATTTGTCAATCATCTGCTGGAAAAGCGGGACGAATCCGAGGTCACGCTGGTCATCAACAAGCTGACCACCAACTATACGTTTTTCATGCGCGAGCAGGAACATCTGGACTATTTCTATAAGAGCATCATTCCAGCGCTGGTCCGCCGCCATCAGCGGGACAAGGTGCTCTCTATCTGGTCCGCAGGCTGTTCGAGCGGCGAGGAGCCGTACAACATCTCCATGCTGCTGTTCGACTACCTCGGCAATCAGGCTAAGGACTGGGACACGAGGATTTTGGCCACGGATATTTCCGCTCAGGCTCTCTCTAAGGCGCAGAAGGGCGTTTACGACCTGCCCGACACGATCCCTTCGGACTGGAAGAAGAAGTATTTTACCGCCAACAAGGACGGCAGCTACACCGTTGCCCCCGCCGTGCGGAACAATGTGATCTTCCGGCCCTTTAACCTGATGGACCCCATCGCATTCCGCCGGAAGTTCGACCTGATCTTCTGCCGAAATGTGATGATCTACTTCGACCAGCCGACCAAGGACGCTTTGGTTCGCCGTTTTTACGACGCTACGGTACCCGGGGGCTATCTGCTCATCAGCTACTCGGAGAACCTGAGCCCCAATACGCCCTATCGCAGACTGGCTACGGCAACATTCCAGAAATAGCCAAAGGAGACTGGAGGCAAGTTATGCCTATTATCAATCAAAAGATCCGCGTGCTGGTGGTGGATGATTCCATGGTGGCTCGCAGCATGATCACGCAGGGCCTTTCAACCCATCCCCGCATTGAGATCATCGGCTGCGCCATCAACACCATGGATGCCAAGGCGAAGATCGCGGCCCTCAAGCCGGATGTCGTCACTATGGATGTGGAGATGCCGGGCAAGAGCGGCCCGGAGTTTTTGCGGGAATACATCCCCCAGCACCCGGTCCCCGTGATTTTGGTTTCCTCTTTGAACCTTCGGGTGTTCGACGCGCTGGACGCCGGCGCGGTGGACTTTATCCAAAAACCACAGAACCATGGAGATCGGGATGCCTTCATCACGGCGCTGGCCCAGAAGGTGCTCGTTGCCGCCACCGCCAAGGTGCGGATGGCACGGCCCGCCGCCCCGACTGCTGTGGACGCAGCCGGCGCGAAGCCCTTTCCGCCCTTGGGTGCCAACCCCGCGCTGAACAATGTCCTGATCGGACTGGGCGCCTCCACCGGCGGTACCGAGGCCACGCTGGAGGTGATGAAGCGTCTGCCGGAGGACATCCCCGGTATGGTCATCGTGCAGCACATGCCGCCGGGCTTTACGAAGATGTATGCCGAGCGCTTGAACCGCCTTTGCAAAATGGAGGTGCGGGAGGCGCGAAACGGCGACGAGATTCACCGCGGTCTTGCACTGGTGGCTCCCGCGGACTTACAGGCGCGGGTGGTGCGGATCGGAAATCGGTACACGCTCTCCTGCGTGCCGGGGGAGAAGGTCAGCGGACACCGCCCGTCGGTGGACGCCATGTTCCAATCTATGTCGGAGACCGTGCGGTGCAAAATGGTGGGCATTATCATGACCGGCATGGGGCAGGACGGCGCCGCCGGACTGCTGGCCATGCGGAAAAAGGGCGCCTACACCATTGGTCAGGACAAGGCCTCCAGCGTAGTCTACGGGATGCCCATGGTGGCTCACGACATCGGTGCGGTCTGTACGCAGGCCTCCTGCGAAGACATCGCAGGTGTTCTCATCCGACATTTGAAGGGGCTTGCGTGAGAACGGATAACCATGGATAAAGCTGCTGCCACGAGACGCGAAAAGCCTCGTGGCAGCGTTTTTTCTTTTTTGTAAGAAAAGTGCGGAGAAAGTTCTTATTTTTAATAGGTGGACTGCCGATATAAATAATGTAGTATCGTAGAAAACATATGGATTGTTTTCTGATTTCCAAGTAGAGAAGGATGTGAGGCTTCATGCTGACTTTTTTGACCGGCGGCGTTTCTTCTGCGAGGGCACCGGGTTCCTATTATGTAGAGGTAAAGCACGGCGCACCAGCCAGGGAAACGGATGGACGCAGCTATGACAGCGCAGAATTTACCACCGAGGGCGGTGAAAGCGATTTTCGCCGCTGCCTTGTCAGCCGACTGGCAAACGAGGTTCGCACAGCCAACTCGACCGGTGACATTCAGGCGCTGCGGGCACAGGTGAGCGCGGGCACCTATACGCCCGACTGCATGGCCATTGCCGGACGGCTCCTTTATATGGCCGGGGAATAAGCGCCCGTAAGGAGCAAACGAGTATGAAAGACCAATTTGAAGAATATATCGCCCTTCTGGAGACGCTGAAGGAGGAGCTGGACCGCCTCGCCGCCCTTGCGCGGAAGAAAAACGAGGCCGTGTGCGGCGATGACCTGATGGCTCTGGACGGCGTCATGCGGCAGGAACAGGCTATCGCCCTCCGATTCCGAGGCTTGGAGCAGAAGCGGGGCCAGCTTCTTGCCGCTCTGGGGCTGACCGCCGTGCCCCTGTCCGACCTTCCGGCGCATTTCCCGTCTGAGCGGCGGGAGACTGCCCAAAGGGCCGTGGACGGCGTGAAGGACAGCTACCGCGTCTATCAGGCCAACAGCGCCGTGGCGCGGAACGCGCTGGAGAGCAACCTGCGGGAGGTCGAGCACGTGCTCGATATGCTGGGCGGCGGGCCCGAGGGCGTTTCCGGGCCGGGCTATGCCCCGCCGGAGGCCGAGCCGCCCGAGACGATGAAAACAGATTTCCGCGCCTGAGAGACAAAGGAGATACGATATGGGTTCCATCGGTACATTTGGTTCGTTCACACAGGCACGCCTGGCGATCTACGCGGCGCATAAGGGCCTGAGCGTGACGGGCAACAATATCGCAAACGTCAATACCACCGGCTACACCCGCCAGCGGCTGGAGCAGTCCAGCTTTGGCGCCAGCGGCGCGGATCGGTATTATTCCAGCTTTGATTCGCGGGTGGGCAACGGTGTTCTGTGCACCGGCCTCACCCAGCTCCGCGACCCCTATTTGGACATCCGCTATCGGGGTGAGATGGCCAACGTGGGCAGCATGGATGCCAAATTAGGCGGCTTGGAGAATATTCAGGCGGTGCTGGACGAGGTGGGCAAGGGCGACGACGCCTTCGGCATCATCGAGGCACAGCTCTCCGACATGGTGGCCAAGCTGCGTCAGCTTTCCGACCAGACCGGCCACAGCCTGTACGATATTCAGGTGCGGGCCTCGGCGGACACCCTGACCAAGCAGCTCAACGCCTACGCCAGCCGCCTGCAGGAGGTCTATAAGAACAACATGGCGTCCTATCAGCAGGACGTTTCCAAGGTCAACGGCATCCTCACCAACATCCGGGACCTGAACGCCACCATCCGCAAGAACGAGATCCACGGCGACAACTCTCTGGAGCTGCGGGACGAGCGGAACGTGCTGATCGACCAGCTCTCCCAGTACATGAAGGTGGACGTGACCTACACCACCGAGGACATCGGCGGGGGACAGTGGGTGGAAAAGCTGGTCATCAAGCTGGGAGATGCCAACCCCGACGGCAAGGCCGGCGGAACGGACACCACCACGCTGATCGACGGCGTGTACGGCGCACAGCTCTCCACCACGCAGCTGCTCACCATGAACCCCAAGGCAGATCTGAAGCAACCGAACAGCCAGACAAATCAGTGGTATCTTGACGCGAACGGCAAAGCCACAGAGAAGGAAGAGGATGCCGCGAAGTACGACGACCCCAACCTCGGTCTGACTGTTTCCGCCCTGACTGACCGCAAGGGCGCGGTGATGAAGGATAAGGACGGCAAAGAATCCAAGGCGGTGGATCTGGCGGACAACGACCTCTACGGCGCGCTCCAGTCCCAGCGGGAGCTGCTGACCAGATCCGGCGAGTTCTCCACGCAGGAGGACATCGACCGCGACCCCAATGCCGCCAGTCAGCGGGGCATCCCCTACTACCAGAAGTCTTTGGATCTGCTGGCGCGGCAGTTTGCCCAGACGCTGAATGATGCCAATCAGGGCTATGTTTACGACGAGAAGGGCAATTATGTCAAGGGCACGATGGATGCTGACGGCAAGATCACAAGAGACAACCCCAGTTCTTTTACATTTGTAAATCCCCAAAATACTGCCGAGACGCACACCCTCAACCGAAACGACACATGGGACAAGCTCCCTGATTGGGCAAAGAAGCAGATGGGCGGCGCCAATTCCGTAGAGGACTATCTCAAGGGCAACAAGGGCATTTCGATGGGCGCGCCCCTGTTCAGCAACCGGGGCGACCGGAACGATACGGACGGCATTACCGCCGCCAACATCTCCATCTCTGCGAAGTGGGCCGAAGGCCCACAGATCGTGCGCTCCTTCCAGCTGCCCAGCGCCATGGACAAGATCCCCTCCACGGAGAGCAGCAACATCGACCACATGATCTACCTCTTTGAAAAGAAGCAGGACTATAAGCCCGGAACCGTTGATCCCGACGCCAAGGGCAAGGATGTCACCATGTTCACCGGCTCCTTCCAGGAGATGTGGTCCAACATCGGCTCCGTGCTGGGCAACGATATGAAGGTGACCTCCACGCTGCTGGATGCCTACTACGCCTCCTCCGTCTCGCTGGACACCAGCCGGGATTCCGTTTCCAGCGTGGACTTCAACGACGAGGCCATGAACCTCATGCAATATTCCAAATCCTATAGCGCTGCCTGCCGCCTGATGACCACCATCGATTCTGTGCTGGATAAGCTCATCAACGGCACGGGCACTTGATAAAGAAGGAGGAACGCTCCCATGATCCGTTCAACCACAAACGGCACTCTGAAAACCTATCGTTACAGTTTACAGCGCTCAAGCTACACCATGAATAAGGCCCGGGAGACCGTGCAGACCCAGCGGCAGTTCAATTCCTTCGCCGAGGACCCCGCCGCCGCGGCCAAGGCATTCCAGCTGCGCCGCTCCCTCCAGCGCACCGACAGCCAGTACAATGTGGGCGATTCCGTCAAGCACAAGTACGAGGTGGCCTGGAATACGCTGGAATCCGTGGTGCAGGATGTGAACAACCGCAAGAGCGACTCCGCCTTCGCCATGATCCTACAGGGCAAGAGCGACACCATCGGCTCCGGCGCGGTGGCGCTGGGCCAGTCTATGCGAACTCTGGCCACAGGCATCGTCCAGAGCATGAACTGCCGGTACGGCGAGAACTTCGTCTTTGCCGGGGCGGACGGCCTGAACGTCCCCTTTGAATGGCAGGGCGAGGGCGATGACCGCAAGCTCTGCTACCGGGGTATCCCCGTGGATACACAGGACCCGAAGGAGCTGGAAGCTCTGGAATACATGGCAAATGAGCGCAAGAACGCCGACCTGGGCTTTGGTATGCAGGAGGACGAGAATGGCAACATCATCGGCTCCAGCGTGGCCAACGTGGGCCTTCAGGGCATCACATTCCTCGGCTATGGCAAGGATGCAGACGGCGACCCCAAGAACATCGTCTCCATCGCCGACCGGATGGGCACGCTGCTCCGCCGCTGCGACCCCGACAGCGGCGATTGGGCCAGCACGGCAGACAAAGAGGAGTTTTCCCGTCTGGCCAAAAAATTCGAGGATGCCGCCTCGCAGCTGACCGACAAGCACACGGAGATGGACACCCAGGCCGCCTTTATCAAGAGCAATCAGGATCAGCTCAAGGCCAACACCGACACCTTGCAGGAGCAGATCCTGGGCATCGAGCAAGTGGACCTGGCAGATGCCATCACCTCCTTCGCTTGGGCGCAGTACTGCTATAATGCTTCGCTCAAGGTGGGCAACAGCATCCTCTCCCAGAGTCTGATGGATTATATGAACACTTGATTTCCCTGGCTTTGACTTCTTTTTCCGGCGAAACGCCGGAGTGAAGGATAAATATTTTTGACGATCGGAAGGAGATGCGTGACGGCTATGATGCCCCTGATCGAGATACAGAGCGTACCCATCGAGATCGAAATGAAGGTCTCTCACGCTCGGCTGGAGTACACCCGCGCCACGGCGGATTTGGAAATTTCCCGCGCCAAGGGCGGACTGAGCATCAAGAGCAGACCCATTCATTTGAACATCGACACCTTTGAGGCCCGCAATTCCATCGTACCCTCACCCATGCGGGCCACCAAGCAAAACGCTCAGCTGGGACAGGAGGCGGCCTATCAGGCCACGGCTACCTACGCCCAGCAGGGCCAGCTCTTGCTGAAGGCCCAGGTGGGCGAGGAACTGGTGACGCAGTTCGCCCAGGACGCGATGAACAAGGATCTGAAGACCAACGTGGGAATTCAGTTTCTGCCCACCGTCGGCCCGGAGATCACCTGCGATCCCGGCGAGATGAACATTCGCTTTGAGATGGATAAGCTGAATTTTGACTGGAGACAGTCCAAGGGGAACTTCGAGTTCGTCCCCGGCGACATTGAGATCTCCGTGAAGCAGCGTCCCGACGTGATCATCAAATACATCGGCGGGCCGATCTACGTTCCGCCGTCCTCCGACCCGGATTATGAGCCGGTGGACGTACACGCCTGATTGAGAAGAGGAGCAACATGAAGCTTCAGACCAAGTATTTCGGCGAGATCGACTATGAGCCGTCCCAAGCGCTGACCTTCCCCAACGGGCTGTTCGGCTTTGAGGAGGAGCGGAGCTTTTTGCTCCTTCCCTTCGAGGGGAGCGGCGGGACGATGCTCTGCCTGCAAAGCACCGCCACCGGCCCGCTGGCCTTTGTGCTGCTGGACCCCTTCTCTTTGGACGGAGAGTACAGCCCGGAGCTGAGCGCGGCGGAGCTGAAGCAGTTCGGCGCGGAGGACATCTCAAAGCTGTGCTTTTATGTGCTTTGCGCGGTGAAGAACCCCGTCTCCGCCAGCACGGTCAATCTCAAGTGCCCAGTGGTGGTGGATCCCCGGAGCGGCGAGGCCCGTCAGATCATTCTGGAAACGGATCGTTACGGGATGCGCCACCCGCTCTCAGAGTTTAAACGCGAGGGGGCGGAGAAATGCTGATCCTGCAACGCAAGCGCGGAGAAACGCTGCTCATCGGCGAGGACATTTCTATCACGGTGGCGTCGGTGGACGGCGAGCGCGTGCGGCTGGCCATCTCGGCCCCGCCGGAGGTGTCCATTCTGAGAAGCGAGCTGGTGGCCGCCAGAGCGGCCAATCGGGATTCCGCCAAGGAGGAATCCGATCCCAAGGCGCTGCTGGCGCTGCTGGACGGCATGACGGAGCACGGAGCGCTTTTCATGAAACCAAACGGTGAGACAGAAAAGGAGGGATCGGTATGATGGAAGCGATCGCCGGTGCTGCGATGGATATGAAGTCCGCGCAGCTTGCCGCGGAATATTCGATTGCAGTGACCAAAAAGGTCATGGATACCCAGGAACTTGCTGCACAGGAGCTGCTCAATATGCTGCCGGCCACACCACCGGTCGTCCAAAAGAGACAGCTCATTGATACCTACGCTTGAAAAGAAGGAGCCGAAAGGCTCTTTCTTTTTTTAGGGAGAAAAGCATGGCGGGGGAAGAAAATGCGGGATGAGCCCAAATTTTCCTAAAATTAAGAGTTTTTTGCCGCAATTTTGAAACAAGGGAGGCTGAAAGACGATGTGGAAGAGAAATTCTACTTGAAATCCCCGCAATCGCAATGTATAATATAATATATTTTGGCGAATTTGTCGAACTGTGTAGACTTCTGAGATATTTTGGGGAAAATACAGGGTAAAAGTACCAAAAACGGAGGGGAAACGGATGGAACTTTTGTCAAGCAACTCGTTCCTGATGATGGAGAAGTCCATGGAATTCCTGTGGGCCAAGCAGGCGGCCATTTTAGACAATATCAGCAACGCAGAGACCCCCAACTATAAGCCCAAGGTGGTCACCTTTGAGGAGATCCTGCGGGAAAAGCTTCAGCGGGCGCAGGAAAAGGATTGTCCCCGAAAGGAGACCCGCGCGGCGATCCGCTCCGCGGAATATTCCGTGAAGGAGAAGCCGGTGTCCACCCGTATGGACGACAACGGCGTGAATGTTACCGAGCAGAGCGTGGAAATGATCCGCAACGCTTATCAGTTACAATATGTGATGAAATCCATCAACAGCGACCTGACCGTACTCAAAGCCGCGATCCAGGGATGACCGGCGCGTAACGGAGAATAAAAGGAGAGAGACACAATGGCCTTTTTAAGCTCGATCAATATCATCGGTTCCGGACTGACCGCCCAGCAGCTTCGGCTGGACGTGGTGTCCGAGAATATTACCAATTCCACCACCACCCGCACGGAAAACGATGGCGGGGCCTACCGCCGCAAGATGGTGGTGTTTGAGGCCCAGTCCGGGCGGGAGGACTTCCGCAGCGCCATGGCGAAGGCGGCGGGCAAGGCGGTGGCGAACCGGGACAACGGCGCCAACGCCGGCGGCGTTCGGGTGACGCAGATCGTGGACGACCCGTCCCCCCTGAAGCTGGTCTACGACCCGACCCACCCCGACGCCAACGAGGAGGGCTATGTGGAAATGCCCAATGTGGACACGGTCAAGGAGATCACGGACGCCATGGCGGCAACGCAGGCGTATTCGGCCAACGTCACGGCGTTCAACACGCTGAAAAGCGTGATCGCCAAGGGCCTTGAGATCGGCGGCTGACGCCGGAACAGGAGGAATTAGCATATGATCACGCCTATTGAACAGATCACAAGTATTGTCCCTGAGGCGCGGAGCGCGGAAAAGGTCGACGCTTCGGGAGAGCAGGGCGCTTTCGGCAACATCTTCCGTTCTGCCATTGAAAATGTCCGCCAGACGGACACGGAAAAAACACAGGCGCAATATCTCCTTGCCACCGGTCAGCTGGACAATCCCGCCGCGCTGACCATCGCCTCGACTAAGAACGAGATCGCGGTGAGCCTGCTGGTACAGTTGCGCAATAAGGCGCTGGACGCCTATTCTGAGTTGACGAGGATCAGCCTGTAACGGGATATAACGGACGCGGCGAATTTCGCCGCGTCCGTCGTGAGCATTGATGGAGGAGGCAACCCCGGTTGAGCGAGAAGATAAAGAAGCTTTGGGAAACGATGAAGGAACGCCTGAAAAAGGTGTCGAAAAAAGCGTACATTATCATCGGCGTCGTTGTGGTCGTGCTGGCCGCCGCGCTGGCCTTCGCGCTGAACAATAAGCCCTACAGCGTGTTGTTTACGGGCGTGAGTCCCAGCGAGGCGTCGTCCATTCTGTCCTTCCTGGAGGGACAGGGGATCACGGATTATAAAGTTGAGAATAACGATACCATTCTGGTCCCCAAGGGGAAGGAAGACGCGCTGAAGGCACGGCTGGTGATGGAGGGCTACCCCCAGTCCGGCTATGCCTATTCGACCTATTATGACCATGTTGGCTCTCTCTCCACGGAGTCAGAGCGCAACAACGCCTATCTCCTGTTTTTACAGGAGAGCATCAGCAACGTCATTCGCAATTTCGACAATGTGAAGGACGCCAAGGTGTTCATCACCCGGGGCGAGGACCGTGGCTACGTGCTGGACAGCGGAAACGTGGTGGATGCCACGGCCGCGGTGCAGGTGACCATGAACGGCGCGGCGAAGCTGTCGAGCCAGCAGGCCGAGGCCATCCGAAATCTGGTCGCCCACGCCGTGCAGGGGCTGAAGATCGACTCTGTGGTCATCACCGACACGATGGGCAACACCTACACCGCCACCGACGAATATTCCAACGGCGATTCCTCCGCCCTCAAGCTGCAGCTGGAGGAGGAATACCAGAATAAGATCCGTACTGACGTCTTGCAGGCGCTCACGCCGTTTTTCGGCGAGGACAATGTCCGAGTGAGCGTGAACTGCCAAGTGGAGGTCAGCCAGCGCACAGTGAACTCCCGGGACGTGCAGCTCCCGGAGTGGGCGCAGGACGGCAACACCGGCGGCAAGGGTATCATTGGTTCAAGAATATATGAATATTATGTGGGCCGTCCCGGAAACGAGACCGCTGGCGGCGTGGTGGGCTCCACCACCAACAGCGACCTGCCGGAATATGTGGAGAAAAAGACCGATACCGACGGTACGGAGGTAGAGATCAGCGGCAGCGGCCAGACCGACTACGATAACCCGTGGACGGAGACCTCCGTCATCTACACGGCGGGCTATTTGAAGGACTGCACGGTGGCCGTCAGCGTTAACGCGGATGCCGCCGGCGACATGGACGCGGACACCATCCGCACCCATGTGGCCCGGGCCGCCGGCATTGTCGGCACCGTGGACCCCGCCACCGGAAAGGAAAATCTTTCCGACAAGATCTCTGTTGTTACGAACAAATTCTACTCGCCGGAGGTCATCCTGCCGAATACCGGTATCCCGGTGCCGGCGTGGATGCTCTACGCGGCGGCGGGTGGACTGCTGCTGTTCCTGATCCTGCTGATCGTGATCCTGCGGATCCGCAAGAAGCGGAAAAATAAGGCCGAGAAGGACAGGGAGCTCGACGAGCTGCTTGCCTCTGCCGGCTTGCCGCAGGCAGCAGCACCGACTGAGGGCGCCGACGTGATGACCCTCCAGACCGAAAAGAGCATGGAGCTGCGTAAGGAGGTACGGCAGTTTGTGAGCGACAATCCCGAGCTTGCCGCGCAGCTGATCCGCGGTTGGATGAGAGGGGGAGATGACAATGAGTGAGGCAGCGGCACCCGCGCAGGCGGTACAACAGAAGAGTCCCAAGAAGCCCCTGCCGGAGCTGACCGGGCCGCAGAAGGCGGCGGCGGTGATCATCGCACTGGGTGCGGAAAAGGCATCCAACCTCTATAAGTACATGGACCCGGAGGACGTGGAGCAGCTCACGCTTGAGGTCGCGCGGCTCGGCTATCTGAACGCTGAGCAGACCGAGGATGTACTCACTGAGTTTACCCAAATGTGCATGACCAATAAGGCCGTCACAGAGGGAGGGCTGGAGTATGCGCGTTCCGTTTTGGAAAAGGCCTACGGTGAGCAGGCGGCCGACGACCTCTTGAACAAGGTGACAAGGACGCTCAAAAACCGTGAATTTGCCTTCATGAACAAGGCCGATGTCAAGTCCCTCTATTCCGCGCTGCAAAACGAGCGGCCCCAGACTATTGCGCTGGTGCTCTCCTATGTGGAGGCGGAAAAGGCTGCCGGCGTGGTGGCCCAGCTTGAAGAGAGCAAGCAGGTTCAGGTGGTTGAGAATATTGCGAGGATCGAAAGCGTCTCGCCTGACGCGATCAAAATCGTTGAGGCAGAGATGAGCAAGAAGTTCTCCAGCATCATCACCAGCGCCAACGTCAAGGTGGGCGGCGTCGACTATGTGGCCGCCATTATGAACAACATCGACCGCGCCAGCGAGAAGAACATCTTCGACGGCCTCTCTGGTCGCGATCAGGTTCTCGCGGACGAGATCCGCAAGCGGATGTTCGTGTTCGAGGACATCATCACCATGGGCGACCGCGACGTGCAGCGTTTCCTGCGGGATTGCGATCCGAGAGATGTGGTGCTCTCCCTCAAGTCCGCCAACTCCGATGTGGCCAACAAGCTGTTCAGCAATATGTCTACCCGTATGGTGCAGAACATCAAGGACGATCTGGAGATCACCACCAATGTCCGTATGCGCGACGTGGAGGAGGCGCAGCAGAGGATCGTGGATGTTATCCGCGACCTGGAGGAAAAGGGTGTTATTGTCATCATGAAGGGCGGAAAGGACGATATCATTGCCTAACCTATGGAAATACATTGCCCATCCGAAGGCGGAGCCGTATCAGTTCACTGAGGCGGCGGAGCTTTTGACCGACGAGCCGCAGATGCCTTCCTCCGAGACTGCTGAGGACGCGGAGCCTCTGCCGGAGGAGGAAGCGGCGCTGTCGGAGGAGCCGTCTGAAAGCACGGATACCCTCCGTTACGCCGAGGTACAGGCCGACCGGCTCCTGCGGGACGCCAAGCGTCAGGCGGAGGCCATTCGGGAGCAGGCGGAGCGGGAGGCGGAGCAGCAGCTCGCGGAGCTGCGGGAGCAGGCCCGCAAGGAGGGCTACGACGCAGGCTTCTCCGAAGGGGAGAAGGACGGCGCGGCCAAGGCCGAGGCAGAGGGCCGCCAGCGCTATCAGGAGCGCTGCGACGCCCTGTCCGCCGAGGTCAGCCGGTTTTTGGAGCGCGCCAGCGACGCGCTGGAGCAGCAACTGGAGCGGAATGTGGGCGAGATGCGGGACCTTGCCATCGCGGTGGCGGAAAAGGTGGTCAGCGTCAGCCTGAAAAGCAGCTCCGAGGTCATTGGAAAGATGATCCACACGGCCATCGACAAGCGCAAGCGCCGGGAATGGGTGCGTATCTATCTGGCAGAATGTGACGCCAAGCGGCTCCAGCCCATCTCGCCGCCCCTGGCGGCGGCGCTGGCATCCCTTTCCGATCAGGTGCGGATCGTGCCGGTGGCGGACGACGAGTCGGGCACCTGCATCATCGAAATGCCCGACGAGATCATTGACGCCAGCGCGTCTACCCAGTTAAGCAATATCCGCGGCATAGTCGCCGACGTTCCGGCGGACGCGCCGCGGCAGAAGTTTGAAATCGGAGGAGGCGGGCCGGGGCGTGTTCCGCAATATGATTCGACAGGTTTATAATGCGCAGACTTACAGCCTCACCGGCAAGATCGAAAACATCGTGGGTATGTCCATCGAGGCCTCCGGCGGCCACGCCGCCGTGGGCGATATCTGCCGCATTTACAACGGCGAGACCGGCAAGCAGATCAACGCCGAGGTGGTGGGCTTTAAGAACGACCGCATCCTGCTGATGCCCTACGCCGACATGAGCGGCATTTCCGCCGGCAATTTCGTGCGCAACACCGGCCGCCAGCTGACGCTGAAAATGGGCGAGTTCCTGCGGGGCCGGATCATCAACGCCCTGGGCCAGCCCATCGATGGCCGGGGGGACTTTTCCGACGGAGAGCTTTTCTGCGTCAGCGGCAAGCAGATCAACCCCCTTGACCGCCCCCCCATCCGGGAGCGGATGGACTTCGGCGTGAAGGCCATCGACGGGATGCTGACCATCGGCAAGGGTCAGCGTATCGGCATCTTCGCCGGCTCCGGCGTGGGCAAGAGCACCCTCATGGGCATGATCGCCAAGAACGTGCAGGCGGACATCAACGTCATCGCGCTGGTAGGCGAGCGAGGCCGGGAGGTGCTGGAATTTGTGCAGAAGGATCTGGGCGAGGAGGGTATGCGCCGCTCCGTTCTGGTGGTGGCCACCTCGGATCAGCCCGCCATGCTGCGAATGAAGTGCCCCGGCGTGGCCACCGGCATCGCGGAATATTTCCGGGATCAGGGCTGCCATGTTTTGCTGATGATGGATTCCCTGACCCGTTTCGCCATGGCCCAGCGAGAGATCGGTCTGGCGGTGGGAGAGCCGCCGGTGGCGCGAGGCTACACGCCCTCCATCTACGCGGAGCTGCCCAAGCTCCTTGAGCGCAGCGGCAACTTTGAGCGTGGCTCCATCACCGGCGTTTATACCGTGCTGGTGGAGGGCGACGATACCAACGAGCCCATCGCCGACACCGTGCGCGGCATTTTGGACGGCCACATCGTCCTCTCCCGGGCCTTGGCCAACAGCAACCATTATCCCGCTATCGACGTGAGCGCCAGTATTTCCCGTCTGATGACCGAAATCGTTTCGCCGGAGCACCGGCAGCTGGCCTCCCGCATCCGGGATATTTTGAGCGTTTATGAAAAAAACGCGGACTTGATCGCCATCGGCGCTTACAAGCCGGGCAGCAACCGAAAGCTGGACTTCGCCCTCTCTAAAATCGACGCGGTCAACGGCTTTCTCACCCAGGAGGTGGACGAGTCGTTCACCTATGACCAGTGCATCGAGCAGATGCGCGCCATCCTTGCCTGAGAGACTGAATAGGAAGGAAAGCTATGCAGAAATTCCGATTTCCCCTGAATACCGTGCTGGCCTACAAGCAGCAGATCGAGGATTCCCTGCAAAGTGAATACAGCGCGGCGCTGGCCCGTGTGCGGGAGCAGGAGGAGACCCTTGAGACGCTCCGGCAGGCGTACCGGGACTGCGGCGCGGAGTACACCGCGGCCTGCGGGGCGGGCCTTGCCATCCTTGAGGCGCTGGCCTATCAGGGCCGCCTGCGGGCCTTCGAGCGGGAGATCGAGGAGGGCGAGAAGCAGCTCAAGCAGCTTCAGAAGCAGGCGGAGGAAAAGCGTCAGGCAGTGGTGGAGGCTAGAAAGGAAACGGCCTCCCTTGAAAAGCTGAAGGAGAAAAAGCTGGGCGAGTACAACAAGGCGTTCTCCAAAAGCGAGGAGCTTGCGGTGGAGGAATTCATCAGCGCCGTCCGGGCGCGGCAGCAGGCGTAATAAAAAAGTCCGATCCGGCGGGTGACCGCCGTTTTGGAATATACATGCTCAAATAGAAAGGAGGAAAACGAACATGGAACAGATGAATCAGGCGGTGCTCAGCATGATGCAGATGGTCACGGCGGGGAGATCCCAGCGAGCCGAATCCGGGAATCGAACCGGGAAGGACGAAAACGCCAAGGACTTCGGCACCATGCTGCGTGACCGCCAGACGGCGGACAAAACCGCCGGAACGGCGCAGAACACGGTGAAGGCCGCCGACACGGCGCAGAACACGGTGAAGGCCGCCGACACGGCGGAGGCCGAGCCAACCGTCGATCTGGACGGACTGGAGCAGCAGATGCTGCTGGCGGCAATGGCGCTGGCCCAGAATCCTGTCGTGATCGTGCAGGACGTCCAGCCGGAGGTTCAGAAGAGCGGCGCGGCGATGGAGCTTGTGCCCATTCAGACGGAGCAGGCACCCCAGCAGAGCGTGGCCCCAACCCTTGATGTGGAAACAGAGGCCCCGGCAGCGCAGGAGACCCCGCAGCTGCAGGCCGTGGAACTGACGCAGGACGCGCCCCAGACCGAAACGGGCAAGGCTGACAGCGGCGAGAGCCGTGGCAGCGAGCTGCCGATGGAGGAGCTACACGCGGAGACCCGCACCGAGCAGGTCGACGTGGAGCCCCAGCCGGTATTCCGGGACATCAAGGCCGTACCCGTCAAGGTAGGCGAGGTGTACCAGGCAGAGCCGACCGTGGAGAACGGGGTGGAGCTCAAGGATCTTGGCGACACGCTGACCCAGGCCATCGACCGGGGCGAGAACCGGCTGGAGCTGCAATTACAGCCCGCTGAGTTGGGCCGCATCCGGGTGGAAATGCGCTGGAGCGACGAGGGCGCACTGCATGTGATCCTTCACGCCGAAAGCGCCCACACCCAGAGCCTTCTGGAAAAGGACATGGCCAGCTTGCAGACACTTCTTGGCCGCGAGACCCAGCAGGAGGTCAAGGTCGAGCTGCCCCGTGAACAGGAGGCTCCCCGTCAGAGCTTTGACGATGGCCGTCAGAACGGCGGACAGCAGCATCACCAGCAGGAGCAGCGGCAGAGCAGCCGCCACAGCGGACAGGATTTCCTGCATCAGCTTCGGCTGGGACTGATCCCGGCGGAAGAAGTCTCCTAAGAGAAAGGAAGTGAAACAATGGGCAGCTATATGGGCGATATTTCTAACCTCGGCTCCATCGGCTCCGGGAATCAGCTTCCCGCGGACCTGAAGGTGAAGTCGAAAAGCGACAGCATGGGGCTGGATATGACCTCCTTCCTCAAGCTGATGGTAGCGGAGCTGACCAACCAGAGCATTGACCAGACGGCGGACACCTCGGATATGCTCAACCAGATGGTGCAGATGCAGATGGTGCAGGCGCTGGTGAACATGACGGACGCCTCCGTGATGAGCTATGCCGCGTCTCTCGTGGGCAAGCAGGTCACCGTGGGCCAGTACGACAGCGAGGGCAAGCTCCAGGAGGTCGTTGGCACCGTCACCGGCACCGGCACCTACAACGGCAGCCAGGTGGTGTTCGTGGGCGACAAGTACTACCCCCTCAGCGAAATTCTGGCGGTAGGCACCCTGCCTCCCAAGGTGGAAAAGCCGGAGGAGACCAAACCGGGCGAGACGCCGCCGAAGGTGGACAAGCCGGAGGAACTCGAACCGGAGGAACCCAAAACGGAGGAACCGGAACTGTAAGAAAGGAAGGAACCTATGGTCAACCGGATATATGGCGGCGTGATCGCCCCACAAGAGCCGGTACGGTCCGGGCAGCAAACGCGGCAGGGCGGCGATTTCCACGCGGCGCTGCAACAGGAGCTGCAACGGAGCGAGCAGACGAGGGAGGTCGCATTCTCCAAGCACGCGATCTCGCGGGCTGAGCAGCGGGGCATTGAGATCACCCCCAACCTGATCGACCAGCTCAAGGGCAGTATGATCCGGGCGCAGGCCAAGGGCGCGACCAACATTTTGGCCATGGACGCGGAAAAGGCGTTTATCATCAATGTGCCCAATGCCAAGGTCATCACCGCCATTACACAGGAAGAAATGAAAGAAAGCGTATTCACAAATATTGACGGCGCCGTGTTCCTGTAATATTATGATAACAGACAGCAGGACCGGTTTACGGAGGCTGTCGCGCACCGTCCGATTGATGGCGCGCGGCGCGGCGTCAGAACCGAAAGGAGATCAGCAGAAGATATGACCGGAGCAATGTATGCGGCGATCGCGGGCCTGAAAACCCACATGAGCAAGCTGAATGTGGTGGGCAACAACGTCGCCAACGTCAATACAAACGGCTATAAATCCCAGCGCACGGTTTTCCGTGACGCGCTGTACACCATGTACAGCGGCGGCTCGGATGGTACCACCACCACCGGCAGTAAGAACCCCTCTCAGATCGGCTACGGCTCTCAGGTGTCCAGCATCGATCTGAACATGACCACGGGCAACTATTCTCCCGGCAACACCATGGACTGTATGCTCTATGGCGACGGCTTCTTCCTGGTGGGCAACAAGACCACCGCCGCGACCATCACCGGCACGAACCCCGACAGCTTCAAGGCCTTGAAGCTCACCCGGGTGGGCGACTTCCGCTTCGGCGCGGACGGCTATCTGGTGGACGGCAAGGGCAACCCCGTCTACGGCTTTATGAACACCGGCGTGGACAAGGATGGCAACCCACAGATCAGCGACCAGCTGGTGGCCATCCGTCTGCCCAAGGTGGACGGCAAGACGATTAAGTACGCGGTGGAAAAGGATAAGGATGGCAAGTACATCGCGCTGAAGGACGCCGTGGGACACGAGAAGCCGGACGATGATACATCAGCAGAGGTGGAGCTGCCCTTCGCCTCATTGGACAGCATCAGCATCGACACCAAGAGCGGCCGCATTTCCGGCACCGTGAAGGATACCGACACCGTTATCACCATCGGCTATCTGGCCGTGGGCAACCCCACCAACCCCGACGGCGTGACCCACGAGGGCGAGTCCTATTACTCTTGCAGCGACGGCGCCGGCGATCTGAAGATCACCATGCTGGGCGGCGTGGCCGCGGATCTGGGCATCACCTATGTCAACGGCTCCCTTGACAACAAGGACAATGACCAGGATTTTGCCTACAACCGTGACGCGGCCATCGGCTCCGCCGGCTCCACCACCCTCTACACCGGCGGTCTGGAGGGCTCCAACGTGGATCTCGCCACCGAGATCTCTGAAATGATCACCACCCAGCGGGGCTATCAGGCCAACACCCGCATCATCACCGTGACGGACTCCATGCTCGAAGAGCTGGTGAACATGAAGCGGTAAGAAGCGAACCTAATTTATAACGATACGCGGGCGACGGGACGTGCAGCCGTCCCGCCGCCCCGCGGGAAAGCGAGAGTGCCATGATCCTTTTAACGAAAAGAAGTCAAGAGAAATTTCTGCTGAACCACACGCAGATCGAGTGCATCGAGAGCATTCCCGAGGTGAAGATCACCATGATGAACCACGATTTCTTCCTTGTGCGCGAGAGCGTGGAGGAGATCATTGATAAAATTGCGAATTACAACGCCAAGGTCCAGGACATTCACCGTGAGATCACGGTGACGGACAAGCGTTGAACAGATAAAAAGAAAAGAACAACAGGAGGGAAGAGTGCTCCGGCCAAGGGGAGCGAGAGAATATGAACCTAAATTATATTATCGGTCTGGTTGGTGCCGCTTTGGTCTGTATCTTCGGTATGGTCACCAGCGTCAAGCTGGGCGCCGCACCGCCGATCACCATCAATTTTAAGAATCTCATAAACTTCTTTGACCCGGCCAGTATCCTCATCGTCATCGGATGCACGATCTTCATCGTCGTGGCCAGCTTCCCGGGGAAGATGCTCAAGGCGATGCCCAAGCACTTTAAGATCATCCTGAACAACAAGCTCTACGACCCCGGCAAGTACATCGACCAGCTGGTGGATCTCGCCCAGATCGCCCGTAAAAATGGTCTGCTGGCGCTGGAGGAGAAGGCCAACAGTCAAGAAGACCCCTTCTTCAAGCAGGCCATCATGCTCATCGTGGACGCCTACGATCAGGACAAGGTGCGGAGTATTTTGGAAAACGACATCGAGTGTATGTCCGCCCGCCACGAGGACGCAGCGGCCATGTACGATAAAGCCTCTTCCGTGGCCCCGGCCTTCGGTATGCTGGGTACGCTGGTGGGCCTTATCAATATGCTCAAGGGCATGAGTCTGGACGGCGACGGTGCCTCCAACATCGGCTCGGACATGGGCACGGCGCTGATCACCACGCTCTACGGCTGTATCCTCGCGCACATGGTATTCGGCCCCATCGCCACGCTGCTGCGCAACCGCGACGAGGAGGAGGTCCTCTGCAAGATGATCATTGTGGAGGGCATCATGTCCATTCAGGCGGGCGAGAACCCCAAGTTCCTGCGTGACCGTCTGCTGACCTATATGGCGCAGAAGCAGCGGGAGGGCACCGGAAAGGGCAAGGGTGCCGACAAGGGCGGCGAAGAGGAATAACACATACCCGAGGCGTGCCTCGGGGAATGGAGGAAGTAGCTTGAAAAAAAAGTCAAAGGGCGGCGGCGGTGCAAACTGGATGGACACCTATGGCGACATGGTGACGCTCCTGCTTTGCTTTTTCGTGCTGCTCTATTCCATGTCCACCATCAGCGAGGAAAAATATAAGGCCGTCGTAATGAGCTTCAACCCCAACGCGGTGGAAACGCCCACGGCAACGTTGGGCGGAGACGGTCCCAGCGCCGACCCCGAGCAGGGCGAGGGCATGCTGAAGATGGATCAGGCGCAGGTGGACGCGCAGATCGACGACCTTTACGAGAAGCTGAAGGAATATGTCTCCTCGCAGCAGGGGACGCAGGGTGAGATCTCCGTCACCCGCGGCGACGGCAAGGTGTTCATCGCCTTCAACCAGTCTGTATTTTTCGACGGAGACAGCCCCGTGCTGCGGGAGGAGAGCCTCCCAGTGCTGGACTCGGTGAGCGAAATGCTCAGTGCGGCGTCCGATGCCATCGACGAGGTGCGGGTGCTGGGCCACACGGCGCAAGCCGACCCCAACGCCATCAACAACCCGAAAAAGGATCGCACCCTCGCCAGCCAGCGTGCCACCAATGTTGTCATTTATGTGCAGGAGCACTCCACCCTTGACCCCGCGCGGCTCGTGAGCGAGGGCATCGGTCAGTGGCGGCCCATTGCGGACAACAGCACCAGCGAGGGACGGGCGAAAAACCGCCGCGTAGAGATGATCGTCAGCGGGCGGAACATTGAAGAGGAGCTGAAAAACGGCATCCAGCAGTTTGAAACCTGAGGATACGGCCACACAATGGCACTTTGAAGCTGTTGGGAGGGTGTGGGTATATCCTCTCGGCAGAGTATGAGGGATTTGCATGGCAGAAGTATTATCACAAAGTCAGATCGATGCCTTGCTCCACGCGGTGCAAAGCGGAGAGAAGGATCTGAACGAGCCTGCGGTGGAGCAGGAAAAGAAATACCGAAAATATGACTTCAGCAGTCCGAGGAAATTCACCAAGGACCGCATCAAAATGCTCAACGGCATTTTCGACAATTATTCGCGCATCATCAACTCGCGCCTCAACGCGCGGCTGCGCGCCAACTGCGAGATCACCGTGGAGAGCATCGAGGAGCAGCGATACTATGAATTTTCCAACGCCTTGACGGAGAGCGACGTGCTGGCGCTGGTGAAGGTGACGGTGAAGAATAAGGAGCAGGACGTTCCGCTCCTATTCTATCTCTCCACGCCGACGGCCCTGAGCATGATGGACCGGATGATGGGCGGCGAGGGCACATCGGACGAATCGCTTCCGGTGGATTATACCTACACAGATCTGGAGCTTCAGCTTTACGAGAACCTCGTGAGCGATATGGTCTCCGTGATGGGCGGCAGCTGGGAGAATTACATTCCCATTGAATTTGCATACAGCAAAACAGACGTCAACCCAACGCTCAGCCAGATCATCGGTTTGGACGAGATCGTTGTTATCGTGGACATGAAAATGCAGTTCCCCAATATCGCGGGGCGCATGAGTATTTGTCTGCCGGGTGAGATGCTGACGAATATCTTTGCGGAGATCAGCCGGGAGAATCCCACCCGCAAGCTGACCACGGAGGACAAATCAGAGGAGATCTTTGATAAGCTCCGCGATTCCAGCCTTGAGATCGTCTCGATCCTCGGAGAGACGAGGCTCTCGCTCAATGACGTATACCACCTCAATGTCGGAGATGTGATCGACCTCGGCTGCACGAAGGATTCGTCGATCTACCTCGATATCGGCGGTTATCACTGGTTTACCGGAAAAATCGGAACACATAAGAAAAATATGGCTGTGAAGATAGACAACGTGTGCTATCAGGCCGAACAAAGGAGTGAATAGGCGAATGGAGAAAGAACTGTTTAACCCAATGGAAATAGATGCCATTGGGGAAATGATGAACATCAGCCTCGGCTCCTCGGCAACGGCCGTATCGAATATGCTCGATCACCGTGTGGACATCACGACACCTACGGTTTCCGTCGTGGCAGTCAAGGATTTCACCATCGGCAAGCTCGAACCCGCGATGGGCGTGGAGATCAAGTATGTAGAGGGGCTTGAGGGCAGCAACATCATGCTGCTGCGCAAGAGCGACATCAAGGTCATCGTTGATATCCTTATGGGCACCGAGACGCCGGAGGAAGAGTTTGAGCTTGATGATCTGACCATCAGCGCCGTGTGCGAGGTGATGAATCAGATGATGGGCGCGGCGGCGACCGCCCTGTCGGACTTCCTCGGCTATCCGGTCAATATCTCCACACCGGAGCCATTCGAGCTGAAGGATCTTGATGAATTCAAGAGGACGCATCTGCCGCAGGGTGTGGAAGATATTGTGGTCGTGCGCTTCGCGCTCAAGATCGAGAACGCCCTTGAGAGCGAGTTTATGAACGTGATGAGCGTATCGCTTGCCAAGGAGCTGCTGCACGGACTGGGCCTGGGAGACGAGGACGAGGAGGAAGCGCCCCCCACGCCGGCTCCCGAACCCGCGCCTGCCCCCGCGCCCGACGAGGGCAGCGGCGGCGGACGGAAGCTCTCACAGGCGGAGATCGAGGCGATGATGGCGGGGAACGCGGGCGGTGGAGACGCCGCACCCGCTCCCGCACCGGAGCCCGCTCCCGCTGCGGAAAGCGGCGGCGGCAGACAGCTTTCACAGGCGGAGATCGAAGCGCTGATGGCGGGAAACGCCGGAGGCGCGCCCGCTGCGGAGCCGGCTCCTGCCCCTGCTGCCGCACCGGCTCCGGCCGCCGCGCCGCAGCCGCAGGCACAGCCGGCCGCCGCGCCGCAGCCGCAGGCACAGCCGGCCGCCGCGCCGCAGCCGCAGGCACAGCCTGCCGCGGCGGCGATGCCGCAGCAGCCTCCCGTGGCGGCGCCCACGCCGGAGGGGATGCCAGCAGGCGGCTATATGGGGTATCCACCGCCCATGTATTATCCCAATTACCCCTATCCCTACGGCTATCCGCCACAGGGGATGCCTACGCCGCCTGAGCCGAAGGTCATCAATACCAAGCCCGTGTCGCTGGAGGAGATGGACCCTGTCAATGCTCTGGGTAAGGAGCAGGCACAGAACCTCGAACTTATTTTGGGCGTGCCGCTGCAGGTGACGGTCGAGATCGGCCGCACGCAGCGCAAGGTACAGGAGATCCTTGAGTTCTCCAAGGGTTCGCTGCTGGTGCTGGACAAGCTGGCAGGCGATCAGGTGGATCTGTTCGTCAACGGCAAGTGCATTGCCAAGGGCGATGTGGTGGTCATCGACGATAACTTCGGTGTCCGCATTACCGAGATCGTGCAAAAGCCTGGTCTGGAAGAACAGATCGGCGAGTGATCCACAGGCTCTCCCAGCGAGAGACGGATCAATAAATGAAAAAACTGCAATCATCAATAACAGTATGAAAAGGATGGAAAACGATTATGGCTAAGAAGATTTTACTGGTTGACGACGCCGCGTTCATGCGAAAGATGCTCAAGGATACCCTGAGCAAAAACGGCTACACCGATCTTTATGAGGCGGTGGACGGTGCCGATGCCGTAGAGAAGTACGACGAGCTGAAGCCCGATCTGGTCATCATGGACATCACCATGCCCAACATGGACGGGCTGGAGGCCCTCAAGGCCATCCGCGGCAAGGACGGCAGCGCCAATGTGGTCATGTGCTCCGCCATGGGTCAGGAGAGCATGGTCATGGACGCGGTGCGCTCCGGCGCCAAGGACTTCATCGTCAAGCCCTTTAAGCCCGACCGCGTGCTCAAGACCGTCACCGCGATCCTCGGCGGTTAAGCAAGGATGCCGGGAGAAGAGATCCTCTCCGTGCTGTGGGTGCTGGTGTGCACCGTGGCGGTGCTGGCGCTGTGCTACTATGTGACGCGGCGGCTCAACCGTCTGCCGGCGTTCAGCCGCTATGCCGGGGGGATTCCCCGTGAAGGGCGGCTTGAGGTGCTATCCCGCGTCCCGCTGGGCAAGGACCAATCCTTAGTGATGGCCGCGGTGGGAAAGCGCTGCTTTCTTCTCGGCTGCGCGGCGGGGAGCGTTTCCCTGCTGACGGAGCTGACGGAGAAGGAAGCGGCAGCGTGGATGACACGCCGGGAGGAGAAGAACTCCACAGAGCAAAGGCCCTTTCGGGACGCTATGAGCGAGCTTTTAAAGCAGAAGGTACAGAGGGGAGAGCATCGTGACTGAAAGTCTGATCAATGTCAACGGCGAAAATGTGCAGGCGCTGGAGATCTTATTCCTCACCACCATGATCACCCTCCTGCCCTCGCTGCTGGTGATGATGACCTCCTTTACCCGCTACATCATCTCCTTTTCCTTTCTCCGCTCCGCCATCGGAACCCAGCAGACCCCGCCCAACATGGTTTTGGTGGGCATGGCGCTGTTTCTGACGCTGTTTACCATGGCACCTGTGGTGACACAGATCCAAACGGAGGCCTACGAGCCGTATAAGCAGGAGGAGATCTCGCAGGAGGAATTTCTGGACCGGGCGCAGGTTCCCCTCAAGGAATTCATGCTCCGCAACACGAAAACCAGTACGCTGAATATGTTCTGCGATCTGGCGAAGGTGGAGCTGCCGGAGAATGTGAACATGAAGGAGGCCGTGAAGCTGCCCTTGCGGGTGGTGGTGCCCTCGTTTATGACCTGCGAGCTGCAGCGGGCCTTTGAGATCGGTCTGCTGCTCTACATTCCCTTCATGCTGATCGACATTGTGGTATCCTCCACGCTGATGTCGATGGGTATGATCATGCTGCCGCCGTCGATGATCTCCATGCCCTTCAAGCTGCTGCTGTTCGTCACGGTAAACGGCTGGGAACTGCTGTTTTCCAGCCTTGTGCAGAGCTTCAAGTGACAGGGGGGCTGTGAGAAATGGACACAACGACTGTGATCGACGTTCTGCGGGAGGCGGTAAGCGTTGCGCTGAAGCTGGGCGGCCCCATGCTGATCTTAAGTATGCTGGTGGGCGTGGTGATCGCCATTTTTCAGGCGGTCACCCAGATCCACGAGCAGACGATCTCCTTTATGCTCAAGCTGATCGTGGTCATCCTGGTCCTGCTCATCGGCGGGTCGTGGATGCTGACGACCTTGCAGGATTACACAAAAGAGATCTTCGCGCTGATCGCGGCGTAACGGAGAGCGGCTATGATCGATTGGCAGGCTTTGACGCTTTTCCTCTATATCACGGCCCGCATGAGCGGTTTCGTGCTGTTCGACCCCATTTTCGGCCGGCGCAGCATCCCGGGCATCTTCCGGGCGGGTCTGGCGCTGGTGCTGGCGGTTTTTGTCTTTGAAATGAGCGGACAGCGCGCCCCCGTCCCGGTGGGGACGGCGGAGCTGGCCGTGCGGCTGCTGCTGGAGCTGTCGGTGGGGTTCCTGCTGGGCATGGCGGTGAGCTGCTTTCTCTACATCCCGCAGCTGGCGGGCCTTGTGGTGGATACCCAGATGGGTATGACCATGAACCAGATCTACGACGCGGGGGCCCAGGCCAACCTGTCGGTGACGGGCGGCGTGCTGAACGTGCTGCTGCTGCTGCTCTTTTTCGCGGGAAACGGCCACCATACGCTGCTGCGGATCGTGATGACCTCCGGCGAGGTGGTTCCCTTCGGGGAGGCCGCGTTGAGCAGCGCCGCGGCCAACGCCATGCTGTCCCTGTTCGTGGAATGTACGGTGCTGGGGATCAAGCTGTGTATGCCGATTCTTGCCGCCGAGCTGCTGGGGCAGGTGGGCATGGGCGTTTTGATGAAGGCTATCCCGCAGATCAACGTTTTTTCCATCAACATCGAATTGAAGGTGCTGATCGGACTGATTTTACTGCTGCTGCTGATCTCCCCGTTCAGTGAGTTTCTGCTGCAAGCGGAGCTGACCATGTTTGACCGCCTGCGGGAGCTTCTAGCACTGACCGTGTAATACGCCGCGCCTCGCGGCTGCCAAAAGGGGGGATGAAGCGTGGCGGACGGATCGAAAACCGAAAAAGCAACCCCAAAAAAGCGACGGGACGAGCGAAAGAAGGGTAACGTTTTCCTCAGTCAGGACGCTGTTTCCGTAGCGACGCTGCTGACCTCCGTCTGTTTGCTCATCGCCATGGCGGACGGCATCGCGGCGCGGCTTGGGGAGTTCATCGTATTTTGCGTCCGCTCCTGCGCGCGTCCAGTCGGCACAGCTGCCGACGCGTGGATGGAGATCGGACGGCAGGCCGGCGTTGTGCTGGTGAAAACAGCCCTTCCGCTGCTGGTGGTGACGGCGCTGTGCGCCATCGCCGTGACCTTCGCCCAGACAAGGCTCCTTGTCAGCGGTGAGCTGCTCAAGCCGAAATTCAGCCGCATCAACCCCCTTCAGGGCGTCAAGCGGCTCTTTTCCCTCAAGAGCGTGGTGGACGCGTTCAAGGGGATTCTCAAGATCACGCTGCTGATGATCATTATCTTCAGCTGTCTGTGTGATCGGTTTCTGGAAAGCTCCAAGTATCTCTACACAGACCTTGATATGGCCAGCCGCCACATTTTCGAGAGCGGAAAGAACATGGTGCTGTGTATCGTGCTGGCCTTCGCCGTGGTGGCCGCGCTGGACTACTTCTACCAGTGGTGGGACTACGAGCGTCAGCTGCGCATGAGCAAGCAGGAGATCAAGGAGGAATACAAGCAGACTGAGGGCGACCCTCAGATCAAGGGCAAGATCAAGGAGAACCAGCGGAAGATGGCACAGCGGCGCATGATGCAGCAGGTGCCCAAGGCCGACGTGGTCATCCGAAACCCGACCCACTTCGCCGTAGCCCTGCGCTACGACCCCGACCGCGACAACGCGCCCATCGTTCTGGCCAAGGGGCAGGACGAGCTGGCGCTGCGGATCGTCCGGGTGGCGGAGGAAAACAAGGTGGAGGTCGTGGAGAACGTGCCGCTGGCCCGGGCGCTCTACGCCCAGGCGGAACTGGATCGGGAGATCCCGCCGGAGTTGTACGGCGCGGTGGCGGAGGTTCTCGTCTACATTTTCAAATTGTCAAAAAAGCAGCTTTGAGCCGCCTGTGACGGCGGCCCGGAGCGTTCAGGATACAGAGCGGAGAAGGAGAAACAGGCGTGAAGAAGGTTTTCGGCAAGGCCATCGACAATGCAATATCGCTGGGCGTTGTGATCATCGTCCTCTTTCTCATTATCCCCATCAGGACGGAACTGCTGGACTTCCTGATCATCATCAACATCGGCCTTTCCATCATGATCCTGATGATCACGATGAACATTACCGAAACGCTGGAGTTTTCCATTTTCCCATCGCTTTTGTTAGTTACGACGTTGTTCCGACTGGGTCTGAACGTATCGAGTACCCGGGCAATCCTCTACAAGGGCTACGCCGGTGAGGTCATTCAGAACTTCGGCAACCTCATCACCGGCGGCAACATCGTCGTCGGCGTGGTGATCTTCCTCATCATCGTGCTGGTGCAGTTCATCGTCATCACCAAGGGCGCCGAGCGCGTGGCCGAGGTGGCCGCCCGCTTTACGCTGGACGCCATGCCCGGCAAGCAGATGGCCATTGACGCGGATCTCTCCTCAGGACTGATCGACGAGCAGACGGCCCGCCTCCGCCGGGGCAAGATCCAGAAAGAGGCCGACTTCTACGGCGCTATGGACGGTGCCACCAAGATCGTCAAGGGCGACGCGGTGATGTCCCTGATCATTACGCTCATCAACTTCGTGGGCGGCGTCATCATCGGCATGGTCATGGGCGGGGGAGACTTCTCCACCGTGCTTCAGAAGTATTCCATCGTCACCATCGGTGACGGCCTTGTTTCCCAGCTCCCCGCGCTGATGATCTCCACCGCTACGGGCATGATCGTCACCCGCTCCGTCTCCGAGGGGAGCCTCAATAAGGATGTGGTGGCCCAGTTCAAGGCCCAGCCGAGAGCGATCCTGACCACCGGCATCATCCTCATTTTCCTCGCGCTGATCCCCAACACGCCGCATCTTGCGCTCCTTATGGGCGGTAGCGTGCTCATCGGCGGCGGCTATCTTATTGAGCGCCGCATGAAAAGCGAGGCTGCGGCGGCCGCCGTGGCGGAGGAGCAAAAGCCTGCCGAGGAGACCGCGCCGAACGAAAGCGATTACTACAAGGACATCAACAATGTGTACTCTCTCCTGACGGTCGAACCGATCGAAATGGAGTTTGGATACAGCCTCATTCCGCTGGTGGACGAGAACCGCGGCGGCAAGCTGATCAATCGCATCGTCATTTTCCGCCGCCAGTACGCGCAGGATATGGGCTTCGTTATCCCGTCCATCCGCCTGCACGATGCGTCCTCTCTGGGGACAAATCAGTATGTGATCCGCATTCGCGGAGAGGAGGTCGCCCGCGGCGAGATCCTTGTGGACTATTACCTTGCGCTGGAGCCCAGCAATCCGCTGGGTGAGATCGACGGCATCGAGACCGTGGAGCCGGCCTATGGCATCCCCTCCCGCTGGATTTTGCCGGAAAACAAGGAAATGGCGGAGATCTACGGCTACAATGTCATCGACCCTCTGTCGGTGATGCTGACGCATCTCTCCGAAACCGTCAAGCGCTACGCTTACGAGCTGCTCAACCGCGCCGAGACCATGCGGCTGGTGGAGAACCTCAAGCGCACCTCCCCTGAACTGGTGGAGGAGGTGGTGCCAAACGTGGTCAGCTACGCCACGCTGGAAAAGGTGCTGCGAAGCCTTCTGAAGGAGGGAGTCCCCATTCGGGACCTTGGCATCATCCTCGAAACGCTGGCCGACGCGCTTGGCCAGAACCGGGACATCGACGCCGCCACCGAGCAGGTGCGCGGGGCGCTGGCCCGAACCATCACCCGTCGTTTCTGCGAGGACGGACAGCTTCGTGTCGTCACGCTGGACGCGGAGGTGGAGCGGAAGATCATCTCGTCCCTCACCCGCAGCGAGCAGGGCGTGTATCTGGCCCTTGGCTCAGACCTGATGCAGCAGATCATCACGCAGGTCGCGGACTACGTCCGTAAGTTCAACGAGCTTTCCCAGCCCCCCATTCTTCTGGTCAGTCAGGTCATCCGCGGCTATTTCAGCCGCATGATCACGCAGTTCTATCCCAATGTGTATGTGCTCTCCTTCAATGAGGTTACAAGCTCCGTGCAGATTCAGGCCATCGGCAACATTACGCAGGAGGCACCCGTGCGAAAGGCGGTAGGGACATGAGCACAGCGGCAGAGCTAAGCGACCTCGGCTTGGGAGAGGACATTCAGAGCCTCAGCACACAGGAGCTTTTGGAGCGTTATAAAAAGGATGGGGACGAGGCGCTCAAGTGGGCGATCGTCCTGCGTTACGAGGGACTGATCAAAAGTGTGGCACTGCAGGTCCGCGGCGTTTACAGCGGCTTTGCTCAAGTGGATGACATCGTCAACGAGGGCATTTTGACGCTGCTCAAGGCCATCGACCGCTTTGATCCTGATAAGGGCGTAAAGTTCGATACATATATTTCCAAGCGTATCCGCGGCATGGTGGTCGATCTGGCGCGCAAGCAGGACTGGATCCCCCGCAATCTCCGCCAGCGCGCGAAGGAGATCGACAATACGGTGGTCGAACTGTCCACCGATCTCGGACGCTACCCGACGGATGACGAGGTCATTGAGCGCATGGGCGTGAGCAGGGAGCGGTATCAAAAGGATATGGCGAGCATCGCGCTGAGCGACCTGCTCTCGCTGGATATGCTCATGGATGTGCGGGAATCGGACGATTGCCGCATCGAGGTGCCGTCGAACGACATGAGCACACAGCCGGAGGCCACGCTGGAGCGGCAGGAGCTACAAAAAACGCTGGCGGACGGGATCGCCTCACTGCAAAAAAACGAGCAGATCGTTCTCTCGCTCTACTATGAGAAGAATTTGCACATGAAGGAGATTGCACAGGTCATGAACCTCAGCGGCCCGCGCATCTCGCAGATCCACGCGCGCGCGATCCAAAAGCTGAAAGACCATATGGAGCAGTATTATCGGGGGGATATCCCCCCTGCCAATAGAAAGAAGGGGTGAGGAGTCATGTTCAAGGGCTTTTACAATCTGACGTCTGCTATGCTGACGCACCAGCAGAATCTGAATGTTATAGCGAACAATATGATAAATGTTTCCACAGCGGGCTACAAGCAGGATCGATATACGGCCAGCACCTTTGACGAGGTGATGTACAGCCGCGTGGGCAACAAATACAACAGAGGCGAGGAGATCGGCCGCCAGAGCTACATCCGGGCCGCCAGCGACATTGATACGGATTACACCCAGGGAACGCTTGAGCCGACGGGACTTCCGCTGGATTTCGCCATCAACGGCGACGGCTTCTTTGCCGTGCAGCTTGCAGACGGAACCACTGGCTATACCCGCGAGGGCAATTTCTCCCTCGACGACGAGGGATACCTCTGTCTGCCCGGCTTCGGACAGGTGCTCGACAGCCAAAACCGGCCCATTCAGCTTGGCACGGACAAGGTCACCGGCGATGAGGCGGGTATCCTCTATTACGGCGGCACGCCCTTGGCCCGACTGGGCGTCTTCTCCTTTGCGGATCTGGAGGCGTTGGAGCGGAACGACCGCGGCCTGTTTACAGGCGGTCAGCCTACGCTGATGGATACGCCCAAGGTGCTCAACGGCTATGTGGAGCGCTCCAACACGGATGTTATCAAGCAAATGACGGAAATGATCACCTATCAGCGGGCGCTGCAAAGCGCCGCCCAGACCTCAAAGATGTACGATCAGCTGATGACCAAGGCCACCACGGACATCGGCAGGATGTAAGGGGAAGGGAGAAACAGGATGAACCAATCCTTTTTTATCGGCGCGGTTGGCGCGCACCAGCAGATGAAGAACCTGAACGTGCAGGGCAACAACATCGCCAATGTCAACACCTACGGCTTCAAGGCCGAGCGTGGGCGCTTTGCATCCCTGATGCATACGGACATCCACGCCATCGGTGATCGGCAGCTCCCCGTGGGCACGGGGGCGGCCATGTGGACGACGGATACGGATTTCGTCTCCGGTGCCACGGCGCAGACGGGTCGGGTGCAGGACTACGCCATCTCGGGCGAGGGCTTTTTCGCGCTGGCCGATCTGAAGACCGGAGAGATCTCCCTCACCCGCAACGGCGCGTTTCAGGTTTCTGAATTGCAGCGGCCCACGGAGGAAGTGGACGAGAACGGCCAGCCCATCATGGAGACGGTGATGTACCTGTCGGACGGTCAGGGCCGTTTCGTGCTGAGCACCACCGGCGGCATGATCGAGGTCACAGACCGCAATGTACAGCAGCCTGTGGGCGTATTCGACCACATCAGCTATCACGGCATGGAGCATGTGGAAGGCACCCGCTTTCTCGCCGTGGAGAAAAACGGAGATCTTCGTCTGGGCACAGGCACCGCGATGAGCGGTATGCTGGAAATGTCCAATGTGGACCTGGCGGAGGAAATGACCAAGGTGATCGAGTCTCAGCGGGCCTACGGCATGGCGCTTAAAATGGTGCAGACTTCAGATGAGATCGAGACCACCATCAATAATCTGAGAGGATGAAGGGGAGGATAGCGAGCAATGAGGATCAAGAATTATAACGAACTGAACTCCCTGGAGCTGGACACGCTTCGGGAGGTTGGCAGCATCGGCACCGGCAACGCAGCCACAGCGCTCTCCGCTTTGATCGGGGAGGAGGTGCGCATCGAGCTGCCGGAGGTCCGCATCATGGAATATAACGAGGCAATCGAGTGGATCGGCGGCCCGGAGGAGATCACGGCCGGCGTGCTGGTGAAGATGAGCGGTCAGATCGACGGCATCATGCTCTCCGTGCAGCAGCTCGATTTTGTGAATCTTATTCTCAATAGTATGCTTGGCAAAACGGTCAAGGACTATATGGGGCTGCACGAGATGGAGCGCTCCGCCCTCATCGAGGTCGGCAACATTATGATCTCCACCTTCATCAACGCCCTCAGCGGCCTAGCGGACATCAAGGTCGACTTGACGGTCCCTGCCTTCACCGTGGATATGCAGGGTGCCATTATGGCGGTGCCGATGGCGGCCTACGGCGGTCAGTCGGACTACATCATGACCATCGGCGGCAACTTTGTCCACGACGGGAAGGCGGTTCCCTGCCGGTTGCTGCTCTCCCCGGACATCCGCTCTTTGAATACGCTGCTGAGAAAGCTGGGTGTCAGCAGTGGAGACTAAACTGACCATCGGCATCGCAGATATGAAAATGGCCAAGGGCAGCGGAATGCTCGTCACCTACGCGCTTGGCTCCTGTATCGGTATCTGCCTGTACGATCCCTTGATCAAGCTGGCAGCAATGATTCACATTATGCTCCCGCTGAATATGGAGGCCGGCCGGCAGAACACCATGAAGTACGCCGACACCGGCATCCGTGAGACGCTCAAGCAGATGGAGGCAAAGGGCGCCTCCCGTGCCCGCATCGTGGCGAAGATCGCCGGCGGCGCAAAGATGTTCGAGGTCAATGGCGGCTCGCTCGGCAACATCGGCCAGCGGAACATTGACAGCGTTCACTTGAACTTGAAAAAAGAGGGCATCCGCCTTTTGAAGGAGGATGTGGGCGGCTCGGTGGCACGCACGCTGCTGTTTGACCCTTCAAACGGGATGGCCTGCGTCCGCTGCTACGGCAGGCCCGAGCTGATTATTTGATAATTTGATTTTGAATGAAGGGAAGGAGACCCTGAGTTATGTTGGAGGAAGATAAGCGCGGGATCTTGCTGGAATCCGGCACAAATGAGATCGAGGTCATGGAATTCACGATCTTCGACAGCCTTTACGGCATCAATGTGGCAAAGGTCAAGGAAATTCTGGTTTCTGCGCCGGTCAAGCCCATGCCCCATGCCCACCCGGCCGTGGAGGGTATTTTCAAGCCCCGTGATACGGTCATCACCGTGGTAGACCTGCCCAAATACCTGTTTGGCCAGTCCGGGGAGAAGGGGCCGAAGGACCTTTTCATCATCACCAGCTTCAATAAAATGAACATCGCCTTCCGTGTTCACACGGTGGTCGGCATCAGCCGCATCTCCTGGGGGGCCATTCAGAAGCCTGACAAGACCGTTTCCAGCGGCGATGAGGGCATTGCCACGGGCATTGCCCAGTGCGGCGACGATCTGGTCACGATTCTTGACTTTGAGAAGATCGTGGCGGAGATCGCCCCCGAGACATCCATTCAGATGTCCGAGATCGACCGTCTGGGCAAGCGTGAGCGCAACGAGTCGGTCATCGTCGTGGCGGAGGACTCTATACTCCTAAGCAAGATGATCGAGGAGGCCCTCCACAAGTCAGGCTATGTGAACACGAAGATGTTCCCCAACGGACAGGAGCTTTGGAACTATCTTTCTGGTCTGCGGGGGAGCGACGACCTGCGCAGCAAGGTGGCGCTGGTCATCACGGATATTGAGATGCCCCAGATGGACGGCCACCGCTTGACCAAGCTCATCAAGGACGATAAGGAACTCAAGCAGCTGCCCGTCATCATCTTCTCGTCCCTCATTACCGATGAAATGCGCCGCAAGGGCAAGGAGCTGGGCGCGGACGAGCAGATGAGCAAGCCGGAGATCGGCCATCTCGTGAAGGTGATCGACCATCTGCTCGGGCAGGAAAACGGATAAATACGGAACGGAGGAGAGTATGAGCAATAAATATATCGTGCGCCAGCCGATTAAGGATGCGCAGGGAAAAATTTGGGGCCATGAGATCCTCTACCACGGTGAGAATCAGGCCTTCACCGGCGACGTGGCCTCTCAGAACGAATACGCCGCCGCGGACACGATTTACAGCTTCCTGACACAGAACAGCACCAAGGCGCTGCGCGGGTCTCTGAATTTCATGACCTTCACCACGATTTTGCTGATGAAAAAGACGCCCCGCCTGTTTGACCGCTCGGAGCTGGTCATCCAGATCGACGACAGCGTCATCATCCACCCACTTTCCATGCACTTCGTTCAGCAGTATGTGAAGGAGGGCTATCGGATCGCCGTCAATGAGTTCCAGTTCGCCCCCCGCTATCTGGCCCTGCTGGATACCATTGATTACATCAAGCTGAACATCAAGACTACGGCGGATACCGCCATGAAGAATACCATCGAAATTGGTCACAGCATGAATAAAAAGTGCATCGTCACCAACATCGACAGCGAGGCGGACTATCAGAAAGCGATATCGCTGGGCGCCGACGCGATGGAGGGAACCTTTGTAGCGGAGCGTCTGATGACGAAGGCCCATTCCGGCGCCTATCTCCAGAGCAACTTCTTCCGCTTGATGGTGGCTGTGACGCGGGACGATCCGGACATCGACGAGATCGAGCGGCTGATCTCCATGGACGCCAGCCTGAGCTACGGTGTGCTGAAAATGGCCAACTCCGTCTATTTTGCCCTGCGCCACCGCGCCACGACGATCCATCAGGCCATCGTGACCCTTGGCCTCGGCCAGCTCAAGCAGTGGATCTACCTGCTCAGCGCCAGCAATGCGGGACAGGAGATGGACGCCAGCACGGAGGAATTCCTCAAGCTTTCCTTCATGCGGGCCAACTTCTGCAGCGAGCTGATGAAGTATGCCAAGGATATGCCCATCTCCAAGTCCGAGGCATACCTGATGGGTATGTTCTCCACGCTGAATCATCTGATCGATGCGCCGCTGGAGGAAATTTTGGAGGAAGTCCCCGTTTCCGACGAGATCAAGGCGGCGCTGCTGCGCAAGGAAGGCCGCTGCGGTCAGCTTTACGAGCTGGTGCTCAGCTACGAGGCGGGCAACTGGAGCGAGATCACCCGTCTGGCGGAGGAGCTGGGGATTCCCAACCAGATCCTCACCAGCGTGTACTTCATCTGTATGGAGAATGTCAATGTGCTCTGGGAGCAGTTGACCAACGCTTACAGCGAACAGGAGGCGTCTGCCCCCGCTCCCGCGGAGAATGGCGAAGCCAGCGAGGAAAGCAAATAAATGTATAAAAAACAGAAAGCATGGCATAAAACGCCATGCTTTCTGTGCAAAACGGGATCATAACGGAAACAGCTTGTGACGGGGCTCCGCTAAAACCACCTTACACGCCCGCAGGATCTGGGCGGTGACGGCGGTATTCATCCTGCCTTCATAAAGGGAGAGACGCAACGGCAGCTCATTTTTTGCCATGACGACATATTTGGCGGGAAGCTCCGTCAGGGCGAGGGCCTGCACATCCATCTTGCAGCGGTCGCAGCAGCACAGGCCGAAGAGCTCCAT
>PPYF01102531.1_pt1 | contig 52854 bp, 57 predicted proteins | sample 1559871 | NCBI WGS metagenome assembly PPYF01 (sample SAMN08240021, study PRJNA423297) | Human gut metagenome, whole genome shotgun sequencing project.
TGAATAATGGGCTATCGCCAAATGGTAAGGCAACGGACTCTGACTCCGTCATTTCAAGGTTCGAATCCTTGTAGCCCAGCTACTAATCCCACAGATGAAAGTCTGTGGGATTTTGCTTGTATACCCAAGGGAATTTATGATACAATGAAGGGCGTAATACCGGGGCGGGACATGGAAGCGCCGGCAGTAAAAGCTGCGTCCTGGTCACGGGAGAATGAGGTAGATATGTATACATTTAACAGCAGGGTCCGTTACAGCGAAACGGACGAAGGAGGGTGCCTGTCGGTTTCAGGTATCATCAATTATATGCAGGATTGCAGCACATTTCAGTCAGAGGACTGCGGTGTGGGAGTGGGGTATCTGGAAGCCAGCCATAAAGCATGGCTTTTGTCATCCTGGCAGATTATGATAGACCGGTATCCCGGACTGGGGGAGAAGCTGGTGGTTGGAACTTGGCATTGTGCGTCAAAGGGGATATACGGCTACCGTAACTTCGTTCTGCGGGACGGGGAGGGGACGGATGTGGTCAGGGCTGAATCCATGTGGTTCCTCTACGATACGGATAAGAACATTCCGATCCGGGTGCAGCCCGGAGATACGGCTCCTTACGGCGAGCCGGAGCCAAGGCTGGTATTAAGCCCCTGCCCCAGAAAGATACCGGTGCCTGAAGACTGCAGGGCGGGTGAGCCTATTATGGTTGCCAGACACCACATTGACACAAACCACCATGTGAATAACGCCCAGTATGTGGAGATGGCCAGGGAGGCCATACCGGAAGGGCTTGTGATAAAAGAGATACGGGCTGATTACAAAAAGGCGGCTGTATTGGGAGATGTCCTGACTCCGCGGGTAAGTGTGGCCCGGGATAGGGAGTGGACAGTGGTCCTTGAAGGCAGTACAGGAGAAATCTGCGCTGTGGTATGGCTGAGGACAAAAGGACAGGAGGAAGATTGAGATGATTGAATTAGGTAAAGTGCAGGAGCTTGTAATAATAAGAACAAAAGAATTCGGAGTATATCTGGCTGAGAAGGAGGGGGATGAGGCAGCTGTTCTTCTCCCAAAGAAGCAGGTGCCGGAGGGAGCTGGGATCGGGGACAAGGTAGAGGTGTTCATCTACAAAGATTCATCGGACCGCCTGATTGCCACCACGGGAAAGCCCAAACTTCAGGTGGGCGAGACAGCGAAGCTGGAGGTCAAGGATGTGGCTAAAATAGGGGCTTTTCTGGATATGGGACTGGAGAAGGACCTTCTTCTTCCGTTTAAAGAGCAGACCCACCCGGTGAGAAAAGGGGAGCAGTGCCTTGTCACCCTGTATGTGGATAAGAGCAGACGTCTGGCAGCTACCATGCGCGTCTATTCCCATATGAGCAACCAGTCGCCCTATAAGGCAGAGGACTGGGTTACGGGTACCATCTATGAAATCAATGAAACCATAGGCGCCTTTGTGGCGGTGGACCACAAATATTACGGACTCATTCCCAAAAAGGAGCTTTACGGCAGGTTCAGGGAGGGGGATACGGTCCAGGCCAGGGTTACCAGGGTGCGCGAGGACGGAAAGCTGGATTTGTGCGTCAGGGAAAAGTCCTATGTGCAGATGGGGACTGACGCAGAGAAGGTATTAAAGGTCATGGACGAATTCGACGGTGTGCTTCCCTTTAATGACAAGGCAAAGCCGGAGGTAATCATGCGTGAGTTCAGCATGAGCAAAAATGCCTTTAAGCGGGCCGTGGGCAGGCTTTTAAAGGAAGGCAGGATTCGTATTACGGATAAGACGATTGAGCGTGTATAAGCGTATGGAATGGGGAAGGAAGGCACATACTTTTTAGTACAGCATAAAATGTGCCGGAGGAACGGATTGTCTGTGCCTGCAGCCGGCGCAGGCCGGCTCCGGTACATGGAGGCATGGGTTGGGGAAAGGACGGGGAGACATGAAAAAGAGGAATCCGGCGGCGGATTATACCATGATTGTGGCAGGTACATTCCTGATTGGCTTTGCCATCAAGAATATTTATGACCCTGTGAGCATGGTTACGGGCGGTGTGTCGGGCGTGGCCATTATTGCCAAGGAACTGTGGTCTGTTCCTCTGTGGCTGACCAATACAGTGTTAAACATCCCGTTATTTGCAGCCGGATTCTTTTTCTGCGGCTGGCGGTTTATCAAGCGCACCCTGTTCGCCACGGTTATGCTCTCTGTTTCCCTGTATGTTCTGCCGGAGGCGTCCTATCTGGGAAGCGACCTGTTTCTGTCGGCCCTATTCGGGGGAATCATAAGCGGTGTGGGAACCGGCCTGGTGTTTCTGACCAGCTGCACCACCGGAGGCACGGATTTGCTGGCGGCCCTGATCCAGAAACGCCTTAAGCACTATACCCTGGCCCAAATCATGCAGGTTCTGGACGGGCTGATTGTGGTGGCCGGCGCCTCCGTGTTCGGCATCAGGAGCGCTCTTTACGCCCTTATCGCCATTTTCTGTGTGGCTAAGGTCACGGACGGCCTGATTGAGGGACTTAAGTTTTCCAAACAGGCTTATATTATCTCCCAGCATTACCGGGAGATTGCAGAGGCCATCATGGAACAGATGGGAAGGGGAGTGACCAGCCTGGAAGCCAGGGGGATGTACTCGGACCAGGAGAAGAAAATGCTGTTCTGTGTGGTTTCAAAAAAGGAAATTGTGCGGTTAAAGGAGATTGTGGCGGAGTTTGACAGCAGCGCATTTGTTATTGTAAGTGATGCCAGAGAGGTATTTGGTGAAGGATTTATCGAATATTAGGGCCTGAATTTTGTGGCTTTTGCCGATATTTTCGGGAAAAACGCAGTTGATTAACATAATTAACAAAAAGTTGGCGGCAAATATTGGAATACTTTGTGATTTAGGACATTTTTTTTTCCCCGTATACAAATTAGCTAAAACCCCAATTTTGATTTTGTGGATTTGCGATATGGATTCCCCAGGGGGTTTCATGTATTATAAGAGCAGTTACAAAAGAGGGTAAAACACATATGTGTTAAGCGTATTATTAGGAGGAAAAAACAGAATGGCTAGTTTATCACTGAAGAACGTAACAAAGAAATATCCAAATGGATTTGTAGCAGTTAAGGAATTTAATCTTGAAATCGCCGATAAGGAATTTATCATTTTCGTAGGTCCTTCAGGATGCGGTAAGTCCACAACCCTTCGTATGATTGCTGGTCTGGAAGACATCTCATCCGGTGAGCTTTACATCGACGATAAGCTGGTTAATGACGTTGAACCAAAGGACAGAGATATCGCCATGGTATTCCAGAACTATGCTCTGTATCCACATATGTCTGTATATGACAATATGGCTTTCGGTCTGAAACTGAGAAAGACGCCGAAGGATGAAATTGACAAGAAAGTGCATGACGCAGCCAAGATTCTCGACCTGGAGCATCTGCTGGACCGTAAGCCAAAGGCTCTTTCCGGCGGCCAGAGACAGCGTGTTGCCATGGGACGCGCCATTGTCCGCAGCCCCAAGGTATTCCTGATGGACGAGCCGCTGTCCAACCTGGATGCAAAGCTGAGAGGACAGATGCGTGTTGAGATTTCCAAGCTTCACCAGAGACTGGAGACCACCATTATCTACGTTACCCATGACCAGACAGAGGCCATGACACTGGGTACCAGAATCGTCGTTATGAAGGACGGCATCATCCAGCAGGTGGATAACCCACAGAATCTGTATGATAAGCCATGCAACAAGTTTGTGGCAGGATTCATCGGAGCTCCCCAGATGAACATGATAGATGCAACCGTCGGCAAGGACGGCGCTCTGACAACCTTAAGCTTCGGCGGACACACCGTAGCCCTTTCTGAGGCCAAGTCCAAGAAGTTAGAGGATGCCGGATACATAGGAAAGGTAGTTACCCTGGGTATCCGTCCCGAGGACCTTCACGACGAGGAATCCTACCTGGCCATGTCTCCAAAGAGCGTATTTGAGGCCACTGTCCGCGTATACGAGATGTTAGGCTCCGAGGTTCTGTTATACTTTGATATCGAGGACGCAAACTTTGTTGCCAAGGTAAATCCTCGTACCACCGCAAGGCCTGGCGATACCATCAAGCTGGCCATGGATTTAGAGAAGATCCACATTTTCGACAAGGATACGGAACTGGTTGTTCTTAACTAATACAAACAAACCGTAAGTGAAAATTAAGGTAAAAAGAAGCAGGAGAGTATACAACTCTCTTGCTTTTTTTGTAATTTTGCATTAAAATATGAAAATAGGGATATTAGTTACTCCGAATACGTTTGAAAAGGAGAGTATAGAATGATTTCAAATCAGATACTTCAAACCACACTGGATGGATTAAAGGCAATTACAAGAATTGATTTGGGTATATGTGATACAGAGGGAAAAGTGCTGGCTTCTACATTTACCGATGCAGAAGACTCCGAGAGCTCGGTTCTGGTTTTCGTGGACTCACCGGCGGACAGCCAGGTTATCCAGGGATACCAGTTCTTCAAGGTGTTTGATGAGCACCAGCTGGAATACATCCTCTTAGCAAAGGGGGCCAGCGATGATGTATACATGGTTGGCAAACTGGCCGCATTCCAGATTCAGAACCTGCTGGTAGCTTATAAGGAGCGTTTTGATAAGGACAACTTTATCAAGAACCTGCTTCTGGACAACCTGCTGCTGGTAGACATCTACAACAGGGCAAAGAAGCTGCACATTGACACGGATGTGAAGCGTGTGGTCTATATCATCGAGACCCACAACGAGAAGGACGTCAACGCACTGGAGACAGTGAGAAGCCTTTTCGCGTCCAAGACAAAGGATTTCATCACCGCAGTGGATGAGAAGAACATTATTCTGGTGAAGGAAGTACGCCAGGGAGAAACCTACGGGGAGCTGGACAAAACAGCCAACACCGTACTTGATATGCTTAACACCGAGGCCATGACAAAGGTGCGGGTGGCATACGGCACCATTATCAATGACATCAAGGAAGTCTCACGTTCCTACAAGGAAGCCAAGATGGCGTTAGACGTAGGCAAGATCTTCTATGCCAATAAGAACGTTATCGCTTACAACAACCTGGGTATCGGACGTCTGATTTATCAGCTGCCCATTCCGCTGTGCAAAATGTTTATCCGCGAGGTGTTTGACGGCAAGTCTCCGGATGAGTTTGATGAGGAGACACTGGCCACTATCAACAAGTTCTTTGAGAACAGCCTGAATGTGTCCGAGACCTCCAGACAGCTTTATATCCACAGGAATACCCTTGTATACCGTCTGGATAAGCTTCAGAAGAGCACCGGATTAGATCTGCGCATTTTTGAGGACGCTATTACCTTTAAGATTGCCCTGATGGTTGCCAAGTATATGAAGTATATGGAAAGCCTGGATTATTAGGCCGGAGTCAGTGGATGATAGAGATAAGCAATGTGAGCAAAACCTACGAGACAGGGAACAAGGCCATTAAGGATGTATCCCTTACCATTGATGACGGTGAGTTCGTGTTCATCGTAGGAAGAAGCGGTTCCGGCAAGAGTACGCTGATGAAGCTGCTCCTCAAGGAGCTGGAACCCACAAAGGGACGTATTGTGGTGAACGATATGGACCTGGGAAGGATGCCGAGAAGGTATGTTCCCAAATACCGCAGAAGATTAGGCGTGGTCTTTCAGGATTTCAGACTCCTGAAGGACCGCACTGTGTTTGAGAATGTTGCATTTGCCCAGAGGGTAATCGGGGTGCCGCCCAGGATAATCCGGGAAACAGTGCCGGAGATGCTCAGGCTGGTCGGGCTGTCGTCCAAGTACAAGGCCTACCCCAGACAGCTGTCCGGAGGTGAGCAGCAGAGAGTGGCCATTGCCAGGGCTTTGATCAATGACCCTGAGGTGCTCCTTGCAGACGAGCCCACCGGTAACCTGGACAGCTTTAACACCCATGAAATCATGAGGCTTCTGGAGGAGATTAACCAGAGGGGGACTACTGTGATTGTGATTACACACAGTCAGGAAATGGTGGATGAGATGAACAAGCGGATCATTACCATGGAACGGGGGTCGGTTATCAGTGATGTGGGCGGATATTATTAGGGTGCTGCCGCAGCGGCTCTGGAGAGCTTACGGGTATGCTTATTCCGCCGGAAAGGCAAATGAACAGCAATGAGAATCAGTACATTTTGGTATTGCCTGAAACAGGGCATCATTAATATATGCAGAAATATTTTGTTTTCGCTGGCATCTATAGCGACTATTTCTGCATGTATTTTTTTATTCTGTCTTTTTTTCGCCCTGATAGCCAATGTGCAGAATGTGGCAAAGACAGCAGAGACAACAGTGGGAATCACTGTATTTTTTGATGAGGATATGCCGGAGGATCAGATTCTGGCTGCCGGCGATGTCATCCAGGGCTGGGAAGAGGTGCGGGAGGCGCAGTATATATCCGCTGCCCAGGCATGGGAGAACTTTAAGACAGATTATTTTGAGGGGATGGAGGAGCTGGCAGAGGGATTTGCAGACGACAATCCGCTGTCCGGTTCCGCCTCCTATGAGATATTTCTCAATAATATTGAGGAACAGGATAAAATCGTGGAACGTCTGGAAGGCATGGAAGGCGTGAGAAAGGTGCGCTATTCCAGTACGGCTGTGGCCGGGCTGACCAGTGCGGGAAAGATGGTTGGGGCCATGTCGGCCGTTATTATCTGCGTACTGCTGGCCGTGGCGGTTTTCCTGATTAGCAATACCATTTCCGTGGCCGCGGCCTTCCGCAGGAGGGAAAATGAAATCATGCGCTTAATCGGCGCCACCAATTATATGATTCGTGCGCCTTTTGTGGTGGAGGGCGTGCTCCTTGGCGCTTTGGGAGCAGCGGTGCCTCTGGCAGGCATGTATGCGCTTTACCAGAGGGCGGTCATTTATATCGGTGAGCATTATCAGATGCTGACAGGCATGTTTGAACCCATACCTCTGGGAAATATATTTCCCTATATGGCGGCAACAGCCGGGTGCCTGGGTGTGGGCATTGGTTTTTTTGTCAGTTATTTTACCATCCACCGTCACTTGAAGGTATAGGGAAGGAGGATGTGAATGAGGATGAGACATTGGATTTGTGCGGCAGCGCTGACAGGCGGTCTTTTGATGGGCGGTATGGCGGCATTTTCAGCCTACGCCACCAGTGTGGAGATAGAGGATGCCAAGAAACAGGTATCTGCTTTGGAAGAGGAAAAGAAGAAGGTGGAGAGTACCCTGAACCAGTTGGAGGGATTAAAGGCAGATACGGCAGCTTATGTAAAGAAGCTGGACGGCAGTCTGTCCTCCCTGGCAGAGGAGCTGGAACAGCTGGGAAACCGGATTACCCTTAAGGAAGAGGAGATAGACCAGGCCCAGATACAGTTAGAGGAGGCCAGACGCGAGGAGGAACACCAGTATGACAGCATGAAGCTGCGCATCAAGTACATGTATGAGAACGGCCAGAACAATCTGCTGGATATGGTTATGGAGTCCGGCAGCATATCGGAGCTGTTAAACCGCGCGGAATACGTGAGCCAGATTGCGGAATATGACAGGAAGATGCTGACTGCCTATGCTTCTGCAAAGGAGCAGGTGGCTGTCAGGGAACAGAACCTGGAGAAGGAACATGGAGAGCTTTTAGTGCTTCAGGAGTCCACCCAGGCCAAACAGGCTTCCATGCAGCAGCTGATGGATTCCAAGCAGAAGGAGCTGGATTCCTATAATTCCAAGATTGCCATGGCCCAGGATGAGCTGGACCAGTACAATGCAGACATCAAAGCCCAGGAAGATCAGATGAAGCGAATCGAGGCCGAGATGAAGCGGAGGGAAGAGGAGGCCAGGAAAAAGGCGGAAGCAGCCGGTAAAACGTATACCGTATCGAATTTGGGGAATATTAGTTTTAAGTGGCCCTGTCCGTCCAGCAGCAGGATTACCTCTAATTTTGGAGACAGGGAGTCTCCCACAGAAGGGGCATCCAGCAACCATAAGGGAATTGATATCAGTGCCAGCACAGGGGCGGATATCATTGCTGCGGCTGATGGCGAGGTGGTGATATCTACATACAGCTATTCGGCGGGCAATTATATTATGATTGACCACGGAGGCGGGGTGAGCACGGTCTACATGCACAGCTCCAAGCTGCTGGTGGGCGTGGGGGAAAAGGTGACAAAAGGCCAGGTGATTGCAAAGGTAGGTTCCACCGGTTATTCCACCGGTCCCCACCTGCATTTTGGAATCCGCTCAGGGGGCACCTATGTGAATCCCCGAAGTTATGTAAGTCCGTGACCTGTCATAGGATAGAGGGAACGGACAGATAGGAGACGTAAATTGGAAAATCGTGAATTTGACAGACAGGAACATAATATGGGCGGACAGCCGGATGGTCCCTTCAGGGACAACGGACCGGGACCCCAGGACGGGAGCCGGAACAGCTCAGGAAAGAACCGGTTCTGGGCCGGGGCTCTGGTGGGAGCCCTTGTAACCGCCTTTGTGGGATTGATTGTGGTGGGCATGTCGGCAGGTATCTATATCTTCGGCAAACGGGTTATGAGCCGTCAGCCCAGTGTGGCCATCGAGGGCAAGGGACCGGGAATCACAGACGGAAGCAGCCATGAAGGCGGAGTGGACTTTGACCGGGTTACGGCCAAGATGTCCATGATTCAGCAAATTATAGATCTTCACTTTCTGTACGACGAGGACGCCGGCAATGTGGAGGATTTTATTTACAGAGGAATGCTGGCTGGCCTGGATGACCCTTATTCCACGTATTATACAGAGGAGGATTTCCGTTCCATCAATGACAGCACAAAGGGAACCTACTCCGGTATCGGAGCCATGTTAAGCCAGAACAGAACCACGGGATTATGTACCATCGTGAAGGTGTTCGAGGGTTCCCCGGCCCTGGAGGCAGGGATGCAGCCCGGGGACATTATATATAAGGTGGGCGATACCCTGGTGGCTTCCGAAAGTCTGGATGTGCTGGTGAACAATTACATCAAGGGCGAAGAAGGCACGGATGTGGCTATCACGGTGTACAGGGCAGACAAAGACGAGTATGTGGATATGTCCGTTACGCGGCGCAAAATCGAAGTGCCCACCGTGGAATACAGCATGCTGGACGATAAAATCGGCCGGATTGCAGTCTCGGAATTTGATGTGATTACAGTGGAGCAGTTTGAGCAGGCAGTGGATGAGCTGCAGAAGGACGGTATGGAGGGGCTGATTATCGACCTGCGGAGCAATCCGGGCGGAGTCCTGGACAGCGCTGTTAAGATGGTGGATTATATTCTCCCCGATGATTTGGACCAGTATGAAAAGGGCAAGGGAAAAACCCTGATTGTTTACACGGCCGACAAGAATGAAAAGGGCGATGTATTTACCGCCTCAGACGGTCATGAGCTGAAAATGCCCATTGTCATTCTGGTCAATGGGGACTCAGCCAGCGCTTCCGAGGTGTTTACAGGCGCCCTGAAGGATTATGACTGGGCCACCGTGGTGGGAACCACCAGCTACGGAAAGGGAATTGTACAGAACCTGATACCTCTGGGAGACGGTTCCGCCATCAAGATTACCACAGCCCATTACTACACGCCCAGCGGTTTTGACCTGCATGGAAAGGGAATAGAACCGGATGTGGAAGTGGAACTGGAAGAGAAGCTTAAAACCCAGGCCGTGGTGAAGCCGGAGGAAGACAACCAGCTTCAGAAGGCAGTCCAGGTGTTGAAGGAAAATAAATAAGCAGTGTGAAAGAAGGCTCCGGTCATGGCATCCATGACCGGGGCTTTCGTACTGTCCGGGCCGCTGTCTTATCCGTATTTTCTGGACGGTCATGGCGGATATGCATGTGAGCAGGCATGGGAAAGGAACGCCCATACGGAAGGAACGGCCCATACGGAATGGACGGACCATACGGGCTGCGGCTGTCAGGTCTGTCTTTTTTTCTGGTGTTGGTATGCTCCACGATCATGCTGCCTGTCCATCCGATAAACGATCAAAGGGTATACCGCTGGGACAAATATACCTGATATATCCACGATTCTATTCAAAGGCGCCCTTCTGCCGGAAGCAGTATGGTATAAGTATGGTATAAATATGACATAAGTATGGCATAAGTATGGTATACAGCAGCAGAATTTTACCGGGATTTTGGTCCTAAAAATTCAATTGATAAAAAGAACAGATGTTCTCACTTGCGCCTATACTTTTCAAGACGTATATGTTATAATTTTTAATAACCGTTCCAACAAGTGTTTATCAACAAGATAAACTGGAATTGACTGAGCAATCCGGCGGAATAAAAAATATGAATTGGAGTGGAATAAGTTATGAAATATAGTAAGACAATAATTTTAAAGAATGGTGTGGAATGCTGTTTGAGAAACGGCATAGAAAGTGATGGACAGGCTGTATGGGATTGCTTTAATTTGACCCATGGACAAACCGATTATTTACTATCCTATCCAGATGAAAATAGTTTCGACGTGATGCAGGAAAGTCAATTTCTGAAAGAAAAATCCGAAAGTTCAAATGAGATTGAGATAGTTGCCGTAGTCGGGAATGTAGTTGTTGGAACTGCTGGAATTGAAGCAATAGGCACAAAATATAAGGTAAGGCATCGTGCCGAATTTGGTATTAGCGTCGCTAAAGATTTTTGGGGACTTGGGATTGGACAGGCACTAATGGCAGCGTGTATTGAATGTGCAAGGGCGGCGGGGTATATTCAGCTGGAGCTGAACGTGGTTGCTGAAAATGAAAGGGCATTATCCATGTATGAGAAAGCAGGGTTTGTTAAATATGGCAGAAATCCGAAAGGCTTTAATTCCCGCGTGACAGGATTTCAAGAAGTTATTTATATGAGGTTGGAATTATAAGAAACCTACAAGTTCCGGTTTTTCGGACAGTTGAACGGATTGACAGGTTTATTGGTATATATTTTAAACAAGTTAGAACATTATTTTAAGAAATAAAAGTTTTGATGAAGTTGATACCTACAGGAATACCAAAAGTATTACTATAATGCATTGATGTGCTAAAAGGAGATTTTCATGGATCATTTTGAATTAGTATCAGAATATGCACCTACCGGCGACCAGCCTCAGGCTATTGCCGAGCTGGTCAAAGGCTTTCAGGAAGGAAATCAGTTTGAAACATTGCTTGGCGTTACCGGCTCCGGTAAGACCTTCACCATGGCAAATGTCATACAGGCCCTGAACAAGCCAACCCTGATCATTGCCCATAACAAGACGTTAGCCGCCCAGCTCTACAGCGAATTTAAAGAATTTTTCCCCAACAATGCGGTGGAGTACTTTGTCTCCTACTACGAAAAACAAAACAAACCACTACTGATTGATTATGATTGGTGATAAATATACTATATATTGTGTGCTGCGTGGAGCGTATGGACGAGATAATGCCATATGGGCAGTATGGATTGGTGACCTTCATTCGTAAAGGAGCGGTTCGAAGTTACTCAATACGTAGTGGAGAAGTAAGTTGAATATACCAGAAATTAAGTATTATCATAACAGAATAAATTGTTGATTTGAAAAAGATGTTTCCACATGTGGAGATGTCTTTTTATTTTATTCAAAGAAAAGGAGATGCACATACGATGCGGATATAAAGATAGGTTGTATTAAGTAGTGACATAATAAAGAAATATTTTGAAATGCCCTTGAATGGATGAAGACTCATATTTTAGAGTTATTATAGCAGATATTCTATTTCAGAAAGCGAGCAGAGAATTTGATACTTATGTTTTATTTTATTAAAAGAAAGGAGATATACCGATGAGAGAGGGTATGGCTAATGTGATTTTTAAGAGTGCGGCCCATAGGGACTTTTTTGAAAGATATTTGTCTCAATGCAGGTACCAAGATGCCTACCATGCCGCATTAATCTATTGTCTGGGAATCAGCGAGGATACAAGACGTAATGCAGCCAGGATTTATGATTTTAAATCTGGTTGCGTTAAAACAGAATGCCTGCATGAGGGGTGGCAGACTTCTGGCAGCCAGCACATTATAAGAATGGCATATAATCTCTACTGCAACGGTACTCCCAGCGTATCTGATTGTGAGAACTCAGACGATCAGTTATCTGAATGCAGAAAATATACGGTCGAAGATTTATTTTGTTGTGGCTATGCACCGTATTTTTGGCAGGCAGTGAAACTCAGATATCCGGAGTATTGTGGCTGTGCATGATGTGTTGCAGATTCTATAGAGAACAAAAGGAGAATATCATGAACAAAATAATAGCCATAGCAAATCAAAAAGGTGGAGTCGGCAAAACGACTACATGCGTAAATTTAGGCATTGGATTGGTGAGAAAGGGGAAAAAGGTTCTTTTAATCGATGCAGATGCACAGGGAAATTTGGCAGCCTGTTTAGGAATTGATGAGCCGGACAACCTGGAGGTAACACTGGTAAATATTTTGGCGAAGGTGGTGAATGATGAACCTCTGGATGTGACAGAGGGAATTCTTCACCACGAGGAGGGTGTGGATTTTCTTCCTGCAAATATAGAACTTGCAGGACTTGAAACAACGCTGGTGAACGTTATGAGCAGGGAGACGGTCCTTCGTCAGTATGTAGACGAGATAAAGGACCGATATGATTACATATTGATTGACTGCATGCCATCTTTAGGAATGATGACAATTAATTCTCTTGTTGCGGCCGGCAGTGTTCTGATACCGGTAGAAGCGGCCTATCTGCCTACAAAGGGGTTACAGCAGCTTATAAAAACGATTGGCCGAGTCCACCGGCAGCTGAATCCGGAACTTGGAATTGAAGGAATATTGCTGACAAAGGTAGACCGACGGACCAACTTTGCAAGAGATATTTCAGACAAGCTGAGAATGGCATATGGCGGTCAAATTCATATCTTTGAAAACTGTATTCCATTGTCGGTAAGAGCAGTAGAGACAAGTGCGGAAGGGAAAAGTATTTTTTTGCATGATCCAAAGGGGATTGTTGCTGATGGATATGCAGCTCTGACGGAGGAGGTGCTTGCTTATGGGAAGCCGCAGTGCGAATAAGGTGAAATTCACCTCTTATAATGACTTGTTTGGTAACGAATCAATAGAACAAAGCGCTGAAGGCCAGGTTATACATCTATCTCTTGATATCCTTCATTCCTTCAAAAATCATCCGTTTCGCGTCCTTGATGATGAAAAGATGATGGAAACCGTTGATAGTGTGAGAAAATACGGGGTTCTGATTCCTGGAGTTGTCCGAAAAGATAAGCAGGGAGGATATGAAATAGTTGCAGGCCATAGAAGAAAGCGGGCCTGTGAACTGGCTGGATATCAGGATATGCCTGTTATAGTCCGGGACTTGAATGATGATGAAGCCACTATCATTATGGTTGATTCCAATATTCAGAGAGAAGATCTCCTGCCATCAGAAAAAGCAAAGGCTTATCGGATGAAAATGGAGGCATTAAGCCATCAGGGAGTCAAAGGAGAAGAGTATACCGCTGATTTAATAGGTAAAGGCGCGAAGAAAACAGGAAGAACAGTGCAACGGTATGTGCGCTTGACTTATTTGTTGCCAGAACTTTTAGAATATGTGGACTTGAAAAAACTCTTGCTGATACCCGCAGAAAAGTTATCATTTATTACTGCTGAAGAACAGGGGTGGGTACTGGGAGTAATTTTAGATAAACGTCTTTTTCCTAATGAGATACAGGCAGAGGCCTTAAAGGATGAAAGCAAAGCAGGGACTTTAAATAAAAAAAGAGTGACAGAAATATTGATTTCGGACTCTAAGATGCCCAGTATGCCGAAGATTACATTATCCCCTAAGAAACTAAGGGATTATTTTCCGAAGGAATATACAAAAGGGCAGATTGAAGCTGTAATATATGACTTACTGGAGTCTTGGAGGGATAGTCACAAAGTCGGTTAATCTAATACATGGAGACTTTGCGAAAGAATGTCATAAAGTCACTTATCTGCACTTTGCGAAAGAATGTCGCAAAGTGGCCAGCCATTAGAATTATTCTCCAAAGCAAATATATTTACCAAAATGTAGAAGATATAAAGGAGGATAAATATAATGGGTAAAAGTGGAGTTATAACGATTGAAAGTAAAGATAATCAGGTATATCATGATGTTGCTGTATTATTTAAAATTTATCGTTCTGTTTCCTGGCGAATGCAAGTGCAGATTGGACAAGTGAAACATCGGTTTCAAAAAGAGTATGGGACGGATGTGGATCAATTTTTAGAGTCAATATATCAGGCTGGCATGGATATAAATGATGATGAAGCAAATATTAAATCCAGAGTGGAAGCAATCAACAGTTCCAACAAATTTTTAAAATTGATTGATGAGGCTGTAGAGCTTATGAGAAAATACCATCCGCAGGGAGAACGATATTATTGGATTCTATATTATACTTATATGTCTGCCTATCAGCCAAACAATATAACAGAGATTATAAATAAGTTGGAACCGCATTTGTCTCAGAATGTGCGTATAAATCGAAGTACCTACTTTCGGTGGAGAGAAAGTGCTCTAAAAGCCGTGGAAGGTATTCTGTGGGGTTACGAGATGGAAAGCCGAATGCTATTAGAACATTATCGTGATACATGGGTAATAGACGTGTAATATCCTTTTTAATATGTTTATAGGAGAGGTGAGTTAAGTTGTTTGAGAATAGGGACACATGTAGAAAGATTATACAAGAAAAAAGTTTATTATCAATATTTGATATGATTGCGCAGGAAGAAGAGATGATGCTCAGTGAGAGAGCTAGAGGGACGATTAATTTGCAAAACAATGTTACAAAGCAGTTATCAAGTGGGGAGGTTTTAGATAAAAAATAAAAGCGCACCATATATTGTGGTTAAATATTGACACATACAATATGTAGTGATAAAATGATGGTGTATTGATTTATGTAGTACTTGAATAAGTAACACATAAAAGTTTGTTCTTTCTGCATTGAAGGAAGCAATCAGAGCATCAGTTTGTTCTGGGTGTTTTAAATTTATTAAGCTATAGAATGGCGCTCATTTTTAGAAAAATGTAGCGTCTTTTTTGTGCAGAAAAAAGCAACAATACAGAAGGAGGATAGCGATTAGGAATCAGAGCTTAATTCAAAGGAGGAATCAAATGAAACGTGACAAATTTAAGAAAATGAAACTTGATATCCAGACACTTGAACCAGTGAGCCATCCAGATAACTGTGTTTTACTGCTAAGCGAAGTTAAGATGGAAAATCCAGAACCAATGGAATTGTCAATCGGTCAGGCAATGCAGAAAAAAAGCTGGATGCCTGACGGAACAATATTAGTTGGACTGGAGGCCAAAGGTATCAGGACAGAAGATGAGAAACTGAGGAATTTAGGCACCAGCAAGCAGGCGGAGATTCTGGATTATAATTTTTTTCGTTCCAGGTTGCCAAAAACAGTGATTACGGAAGTGAAAGCAGAACTATTAGACTTCCGCTTAAGAAAGACTATCCCCTTTTCAGTTAAAAAGCTGGAATTTGCTTTTGGTAACGGAAAAAAGGTGGATTATACTGACAAGGTGAGTGTATTATCGTTGGATCAGTTAGCCAGTTGAGAAGGAGGCTGCTATGATGAAGAATAATTTGCAGGCAAAAAGAATCGTGATAACCGCAGGAGAAGTACAGTTACCAATTAAAGTGGGTGAAGAAGTATGCTATCGATATGATGGTCATCTAATGTGGACGGATAGGGTACATCGCATTCTGGAGGTTGCGGCGGATTATGTACGGATTGAGACTACCTCCTACTACTATACAATCGAAAGAAATGGCAGAGAGTGTGGGCAGTTAAAAGGTGCGGCTTAAGCAAGATCAAAAAAGAGATAAGAAAGGGACAATATTGGGACCGAACATGCATTGACTTGAGATTTCAAAGTTTTTATAATGATATCATCAGTTTTTATGCATGGGAATATTTCCGTGGAGAGCCATAAAAATTGTAAAATATGCAGAGAAGGCAATCATCATTGTGATGGTTGCTTTTTTTGTACCAAAAAAGGAGTGATTAATTTGAGCAAGGACAGACAGGCGGGGTTTCTGGTATTTAATCAAAAAAAGCATATAAACATACCGGCGCTTACAGGACAGTTTTATGTAGTCAGCATGATAGTGCTTTTTAGGTGTCAGACTGCCTATGCAGATATTTTTGATACAGCTAAATCCGCCATGCAGCAAGTGTATACAGATGTTGCTGGAATTGCAACGGTAGGTGCAGTTGTGTGTGCGGCAGTATGTCTCTTTCTTATGAATTTTTCAAAGTCAGGAAAAACCGTGGATGAATCACGTGCCTGGCTAAAGCGTATTATTATCTGTTGGGCCGCCCTAATGACTCTTGGCGGTATTGTAACCTATATGGAAAGTATTATTCCAAAGAGTATGTTTTCTGCGTAACTATATGGAGTGTATAAAAAAGGCTGGTGCTCTCCCAGCAAGGAGGTGTGTAAAATCCTGTAACGGGATAATAAAATGGGCTGGCTGTTAGAATTATTATTTGAAAGTATTAAAGAAATGTGTTCCCAATTTATCATAGATATGATGGATGTCGCAAGCAGTATGTTTACGGAAATTTTATCCTGTAATTTAAATCTGTTTGAAGAATTGTTTGGCGTTGCCGGTAATTTGTACCGGGATGGCATTATGCCGATTGCGGTTATGATTCTTCTTATGATTTTGGTCTGGCAGTTATTTAAGGGAATATTCAGCAAGATAACAACCTCATCGGAGGATCCAATTGAACTCATACTTCGGTCGGCCATCAGCCTTTTCATGATTGTCTACGCAAAAGATATTGTCAATTATATTCTGAATATTGTAGGAACTCCTTACCAGTGGGTAGCGGGAAGCGCAATCACAGTTTATTCTTTTTCAGCATACGTGACAGCAGCGGAGGCAGTGGTATCTGTATTGGGCATCGATATAATCAGCATTCAGATGCTTTTGTTAATCATGCATTTTGTTGTAGCTTGGAACTATTTTAAAATGCTTTTTATTTTGGCGGAACGGTATGTCCTGCTGGGAATCTTTTCTTATACCGCACCATTGGCATTTGCAGCCGGCGGTTCAAAATCCACAAATAATATTACCACCACATGGGTGAGGATGTTTGGTGGACAGATATTGATTATCATACTGGACGCGTGGTGTCTGAAGATGTTCCTTTCGGGCTATGGTAACTTAATGTCCAGCAGTTATGGATTTACGAAGTATTTTGCGGCAACCATGTGTCTGATTGGGTTTTGTAAGATAACCGCGAAGCTTGATAGTTATATGGCTTCTCTGGGAGTGAATCTGGGCAGAATCGGAGGCGGCCTTAGTGGTATGGGCGCGCTTCTTATGGCAGGCCGGCTGCTTCATATGGGAGGCAGCGGTGGCAGAACAGGAGGTGGAAACCAGGAAAAGGGAGCCTCCCTCATGGGATTCGGCACAGGAAAACCAATTCCAATGGGAAGCGGTTCTCCGAACTTTGGGGTGGCTGGTATATCCGGTATGCGGAATGGCTCCAATATTGGCGGTATGAATGGTGGAGTGAATGCCGAGGAAAAACCAGAACCAGGGGAGGACTTTGGCTGGCATGGGGCTGAAAATGAATTTGACAGTGGAATGCCTGGTACTGAGAGTGCAAATGCCCCCTTTGGAATGCCGGATGAATCCGATTTTGATGCACAAGAAGGTTCCTTTGACGGGATGGAGAGTAGGGAAGGTATGGATTACCCTGGCTTTAATTATGATGAGGATATACCTATGGATAGCTCTTATGATGAGGCAGGGGAAATTCCCGGAATGGGATATGGAAAAGATGGGCCGTTTGGAGCCTCCCTTGATGAGCCTGAAGAAGCGTTTGGAACTGAAATCGGAATGGACGAAGGCAATATTTCTGGCTTTGTAGGAGCAGAACCGGGTGGCGGTATGGAGGTATCAGGAGAGACTGGTGGAATTACCGGAATGCAGGATGGCGGGCAGGAAGCAGAACCAGGTGCAGGAATGGCAGACACTGGTATTCTTTCATATGATAGTGAATCCGCACAGGCAAAAGAACATGCAGGAACATTGCCTGGTGGAGCAGAAGCCATGGCTGCAGATTATGCAGGTGGTTTGGATAGCCCGGCCTCTTCTGTACAATCTGGTCTGCCGGGAACCAGTACGGCAGGAGCCGGCATATCTGATACTGATACCGCAATAAACGAAATGGCAGGTGGTGGCGCCATGGACGAAGGTCAGCCCCATAGCATGGGAATGGGTGGCAGTGTTTCCAATGGTGCTGGTGCTGTCTCAGGCGCTGAAAGTATGCAAGAGGTCAAAGGTGTATCCCAGGGCGGAATGCAGAGCGGTACAGTTATGGAAACTGGTACCGGAACTTATGGTCAATCCGGAAAGGGCAGATCTGATGAAAATTATGGTTCTTATCTTGCGGAGCGTGATGGAGAACGGTATATGCGTTATGATGCCAGTCGGTTTGAAAAACCACAGGGAGCCTATCAGACGATACATGAAGATGGAAAAACCTATTACGAACTTCCGGAAAAGGAACAAGCTCCAGCGGTTTTACCGGAAACAAAAGCGGTTTTGGAAAAGAACGGCATGATACGTCTGGAGAAAGTATACAAGGTAACTCCTCAAGAGAGAGGTGAACCGAAGCAAGCACCGAAAAAGAAACCGGAGAACAAAAGAAATGCCGGAAAGAGGTATACGGGCAGAAAAAGAGAAAAAAGATAACAAACAGCCGGTCTAAATGGGACCGTCTGATTTATAGGAGAGAGAATGAACGAGGAACGGAGCAATGAGCCGCTTGACAAAGCGGCAGAAACGGCTGCCCGAATCGTTCGGGCAGCGGGGCAGACAGAAAAAATTGCACATTCAATTCAAGCGGCACATGCTGCGGCTGGGGCTGCCAAAGCCGGAGGCGTGACCAGCGGCGCCACTGTGGGAACCGCGTTCGGGGGACCGCTTGGAACATTAGTCGGCGCTTTGCTTACAAGTAAAACCGTTTGGAAAGTAATAGGTTCTATCCTGCTTGCAATCCTGCTTTTTGTATATTTGCTTGTAAATTCTGTCAGCCTTATTTTTATGTATCTCGGCTTTGCAGATGCGGATGCATATGTGTCCCAGGCTCGCACCGCAGAATGCAATAACATAAAAATACAGATAGAGGCTCTTTTTGCCGCTGATCCGGCTTTTGAGTCAGAAATATATGGTTTGGTCGAGGCCCTAAGAGATAAAACAGTAGAGGAAATCCGGGCTGACTATGATAATAACCAGAGTGGATATGATGGATATGAGGTGGACGATGAATATGAAACAGTCCTAAAACCCAGATTGAGCCAGTATCTGGCTGTCCTGATGGAAGAATCCTGGAGCGGGAAACAGATAGAAGGATTTAATGGGTACGGTACAGGGGGAGGGACAAGCAGTCTTACCAGTGCGTACGATGAATATTTTACGCTTGCATCTGCCACTTATCAGGTGTCGGAAGTGTTGTTAAAGGCTATGGCAAAAGCAGAATCCGATTTTAATCCAAATTGTGTATCCAGTGCAGGTGCTATCGGAATCATGCAGCTTATGCCTGAAACGGCAGCGAACCTGGGCGTTACTAATCCCTACGATCCTAAGCAGAATATTATGGGAGGAGCCAACTATATCTCACAGCAGCTCGCAGCTTTTTCTGTTTATCCGAATGGGCTGGAATTGGCGATTGCTGCATATAACGCGGGGCCAGGCGCTGTGAAGAGAGCAGGGTATCAAATTCCCCAAAATGGAGAAACACCAGCCTATGTGCAAAAGGTTCTGGGATATATGGGAGAGGGTGGCGGAAACACGATACCGGGAATCACACAGACCGATTCGTCCATATCGAAAGTGCTCTTAAAATCCTTTATTGATGAAAAAGAGAGCGCCTTTTTTGATTGGGCAAAGACAGGAACACATACAGAAACCATTGGTTCCGGCGATGAGGAAGAAGAAATTGAAATTGTGGACTATTCTATTGTGGTAAAGTTGAATCCACATTTGTCTTCAACAGGAACCGGATATAGTTTCCGTTATGTGACGGACCCAAATAGCTTTAATAACGTGCTGAAGCTGTTCCAGTTAGTTCAAAATGGGAAGGACGGGGCACTGGATATACTGTTTAAGGCCGCAAGCTGGAAAAATTATATATTAGGTGCGGGAGCGTCTGGCGGTATTTATACCAGTACCATTGCTACTGGAGGAGATAAAATCATCTATGAGACAGTGCCCGGATGTGTGAGGGAAATAGTGTATTACAACCAGGGGGAGGAACCCTGGGCCTCTCTTTCCTATGGGGGAAGCACAATACGCACTTCTGGCTGCGGTCCCACAGCGCTTGCTATTGTGATTTCGACACTGACAGGTAAACAGATAACACCTGAGCTGACAGCGCAATATGCGATGGACACCGGAGGATATGTTTCGGGACGTGGAACCAGCCATGCATATCCGGCAAATGCAGCCCGGAACTGGGGACTGTCGGTTGAACGTGTGAAACGCGAACAGATGAATCATGTGGTTGCGGAATTGAAGAATGGAAAGCTTGCGGTGGTAATCTGCGCGGAGAATACGATATCAGGAAACAGCGGACACTTTATCGTATTAACCGGAGTGACCAGTGACGGAAACATAACAATTGCTGACCCTGGGAGCCGGGGGAGGACCGGAAACCTGTACAGCCCTTCCACAATTCGGTCATACGCCAGGGATTTAAGCGATGGCGGCATATGGATTATAGGAGAGTGAAGGAATGAAGTATAAATCAAAATGGAGTTTCGTTCCCAGCCTTGCACTCAGCCTGGTTCTTGGCATTTCCGGAGTTTGCAATGCCGATGGTCTGGTGGGTGCAAAAGGAGAAACAATGTGGGATGAAGAGTATACCGATACAGATACAGGGAAGGGGATGCTGGCTGTCCGGTGCCAGGTGTTTCAAGGGTTTCAGGGTGCAGTCACCATTTATTTTACCGGACTGACAGGAGGAAGGGCATTTACTGTGTCACTTGATAAAGATGTTGGTTATATAGCGAATTTGTCGCTAGCGGGAGAGCGGTACAAAGTAACTGGAGTCACGGCCATATCAGAACTACGGGAATATGACTGCCATGTAGAGCCAGATACTGTTTGCGTGGAGGCTGGCAGGATTTCTATCTGCAAGGTGTTTGTGAATCCAGGAAGTATCCAGAAATTTCCAGAAGAAACAGAAACGCTGATGACAGAGCAAGCTGAAAAACAAGAAATAATAGAGAGGAAAAAACAGGAAGAACAGATAAAACCAGCCGTGGAGGAAGAGATGCTTAAAACAGAGTCGGACCGGAGGCAGATACCAGTTTTGGGTATTCTTGGCATGGCATTAATCCTAATCTGTGCCGGCAGCCTGTTTTATTTAAGAAAACAGGATAAATAGGAGGGGAACGGGTAATGAATGAGAATAACCGGATTGATATTTATACAATCCCGCCCAATTTTGCTGAGGAGGGGACAATTCTTTCCGGGCGGATAAAAACTAGAAATGCATTTGAAACGGCACTGATTCTCGCGGGATTGGTGCCGCTTATTATGTCACTGAGTGTTACGGGAAAGACAAAACTATACATCGGCATGATAGTCCTGGTGCCGGTTATAATCCTGGCTATCCTGGGAGTTCAGGGAGAAAGTCTATTTGCATTTATCGCAAGCTTTTTCAAATTTTTAAAGCGCCGCCGTAGCCTGTCTGTGCCGGATGAGAGATACCGCTTAGAACAGAGCAGGAAAAAAGAAAGGTCAGAGAGAGGAGGGAAGATAAAGCGTGAAAGAGGGAAAAAGCACAGAAAACCAAAGAAAAGCCTGGAGGCGGGAACTCCGGAGAGTCAGAAAGAAACTGATACAGGAGCAAAAAAGAAGAAAACCAAAGCAAAATGGAGAAAATGCTCCCCAAAAACAGAAGAGGGAGAAAGTCACAGCAGCGAAGCAGGAGGAGTTCTATGACCTGCCTTATACAAGAGCCTCTAAAGAAATTCCAATTGAATCAATCCGTGACGGAGTCATTTACACATCGGATGGCCGTTATGTAAAAATCGTTGAGGTTTTGCCAATTAACTTCCTGCACCGGAGCGCCAGCGAACAGCGTAACATCATTTATTCTTACATAGGCTATTTAAAGATAGCTCCCCCGGAACTACAGATAAAATCCATCTCAAAAAAGGCAGATATCGGCCTCTATGTTGAGGCGGTGAAGCAGGACATTGAGGCAGAGCCAGATGGACGGTGCCGGATGCTTCAAAAAGATTATATTAAGCTTCTGCGTTCGGTCGGCTACCGGGAAGCGGTAACCCGGAGGTTTTTTCTGGTGTTTTCTGTGGACAGCAGGCGGGGAACAGAGTCTGAAATCGCAGCAACATTAAACTCTTACGCACAGACAGCAAAGAAATATTTATATCAGTGTGGTAATGAAGTTGTAATATCAGATAATCCGACACAAGATACGGTGGAAATGCTGTACCTGTTGTTAAACAGGAAAACCAGCACCACAGTCTCTCTTTCCCAGCGGTTAAATCAGGTGGCCGCGTGGTATATCCGCGAGAATGGGGAGGAAAGTACCGGCCGGATTCCGGTTGCGGAATACTTTGCGCCCGAAAGTCTGGATTTCAGGCATGGGAATTATGTAATCATGGACGGAGTATACCATACATATCTCTTTGTCCCATCGGCCAGGTACCGGAATCGGGTGCCGGCCGGCTGGCTGTCCCTTCTTGTCAACGCGGGAGAGGGGATTGACGTGGACCTTTTTTTATATAAACAGGATAAGGTTAAGACCATTGAGCGCATTGGAAGGAGAATACGGCTGAACCGCTCAAAAATCAAGGATGCCTCCGATACCAATACTGATTTTGATGATCTCGCAGAGTCAATCCAATCCGGATATTATCTGAAAAATGGACTCGCGGCAAATGAGGAATTTTATTATATTGCTATCCTGATAACCGTAACTGGATACAGCGCAAAGGAAGTGGAGTGGAGGGCTAAGGAAATGAGGAAGCTCTTAAATGCCCAGGATCTGGATACAGTTTCCTGCCTGTTTCAGGAGGAGCAGGCATTCTTGTCCGCCCTGCCACTGTTGAAGCTTGAGAAAAGCATTTATGAGCGCTCTAAGCGGAATGTTTTAACGTCTGGAGCTGCGAGCTGCTATCCCTTTACCTCGTTTGAGATGTCTGACAAGGACGGCATATTGATGGGGGTGAATACTGCAAACAGTTCATTGGTAATTGTGGATATTTTTAATTCATCCTTATATAAAAATGCGAATATTTCTATCATGGGAACAACCGGAGCGGGGAAAACTTTCCTGCTCCAGTTAATGGCCTTGCGGATGAGAAGAAAAAACATACAGGTTTTTATTATAGCGCCGGACAAGGGACATGAATTTGCCAGAGCATGTACCAATATCGGAGGCGAATTTATTAAGATATCGTCATCTTCAAAAAGCTGTATCAATGTAATGGAAATCAGGAAAAAAAATAAGGAAACAAATGCAATCCTGGACGGGGCGGTCATGGAATATTCTGAACTGGCGGCGAAAATCCAGGACTTACATATTTTCTTTTCTCTTCTGATTCCCGATATGTCTCATGAGGAAAAACAGCTCCTGGATGAAGCTTTGGTACTGACTTATCAGCAAAAGGGGATTACCCATGAGAATGAAAGCCTGATTGACCCTGAAAACCCGGAACAATATAAAGAAATGCCGGTTTTGGGGGATGTTTACAATGAACTAATTAGGAGGCAAGAAACCAAGAGACTGGCAAATATTCTGAACCGTCTGGTGCATGGCTCCGCCTCCAGTTTCAACCAGCAGACCAATGTGGATTTGAAGAACAAATATATTGTATTAGATATATCAGAGCTTACCGGGGACTTGTTGCCAGTGGGAATGTTCGTGGCGGTGGACTATGTATGGTCTAAGGTAAAGGAGGACCGGACAGAAAAAAAGATGGTATTTCTGGATGAGGTCTGGCAGCTGATTGGTGCTTCCTCCAATGAACTGGCGGCGGAATATGTTCTAGAGATTTTTAAGATAATCAGAGGTTACGCAGGCGGAGCAGTGTGTGCGACACAGGATTTGTCGGATTTTATGGCGCTTAAGGAGGGAAAATATGGTCGTGGCATTATCAACGCTACAAAAACTAAAATAGTCCTGAATCTGGAAAATGACGAAGCAAAAAAAGTACAAGAACTACTTCATTTGTCTGACGCGGAGCGGATGGAAATTGTTCATTTTGAGCGAGGGAAGGGGATGATTTCTACGAACAGTAATAATCTTACATTGGAATTTCGGGCAAGCCAGCTTGAAAATGATTTGATTACCACGGATCGGAAAGATTTGCAGAACCTAAAGGAACGGCTTGAAAAATTCGGTAACCATGCATATGGAAGGATGGGAGGATAACTGGATGGCGGTATATGTTAGCCCTGAGGCCATGGAGGAGAGGACATTAATGGTAATACGCAAGTATAATGTTCTTTATATGAAACAGCTTTTGCATTTTTTTGAGGGGGAAGAAAAGGCTGCGGGAAAAGCAGTGTCGAGGCTTTTAAAGAACAGGCAGATTTACAGAAATCCTCATACCGGTCTTCTTGCCTCCAATGAATTTGCGTATTCGCTGAAGGACGAGGGAACAATACAAAGTCTTTGGGTATTAATCGATATGATGCATAAACGGGAAGTGGACGGCCATTATCTGGCGGTAAAAGAGGATTTTCCAGTAAGAATCTTGTTTTTCTGTGGGCAGGATATCTACGATATTATTTATATTGGAATTGGTGATTTAAAGCTGGTTAATGGTATGTTTGCTAAAAGCAGGCGCTCAGAGGAAAATCACATTATTGTTTTGGAGGATAAAGTGATGATTAGCCAGATAGAGGTACCTGGAATCATTGGTTTTTGTGTTGTGAAAGAGGGTGGAGAGGTCGAATATTATAGAAAAAGGACATGAATTTGAGATTATGGAGCTATTGGAACATCAGCTTTTGGAGGTTCAGAGAGTTGCAGGAGTGGTACAGGATAAACTGGCTGAGGCACAGAGTGTAAAAACACTTTATGATCGTAGCGCTTCCAGTTTTCAGTATGGACGATTGTTAGATTGTATGATGGAAGCTTCTGAACATGCTGAATGTCTGACAGACCGGCTGCGGGGATTTGTATTAAGAAATACATTTAACAGTCCTCTCAAAGAGGATTATTGTCTGAAACTAGTACAAATCCATGAAATTCGTGTGGAATATGAGGATTGCATATTGAAAGCAGAACTTCCAATGTTACTGCCCCACCGTAAAAAAAAATATACAGACTATATCTATAAACCTTTTTTTCTGGCACTGCAGAATTGGTGTGAAGAGCGTCAGCAGCAGGGGAAGGAAATTCCTGTATACGAGAAGGCAACGGTCTGTTTTATTCATGAGTATGATAAAAAAATGCCGGAAACCAGGATTCGGGACCATGACAATATAGAGGAAAAGCAGGTCGTGGATGCTTTGGGTATGTACTTCCTTGTATCAGACAGCGGTCTGTATCTGGACACTTATCATACTACCACATTGGGGGAACGGGATTGCACGTTCCTTTTTTTGATGGAACGTAACCGGTTTCCTAAGTGGATTTGTAAAAGAAACCACCTGGACATCATATCGAAAAATCATCTGAATCCCGCCACAGGTTTTTCGACAGGGTAAGATTATGGTGAGAGCCATTAAAAACGTACCTAAAGACAAAAAAAGGGAGAGTCATTCTACCTAGGGATGGAGAGGACAGGGTATGAAAAGGAACAAAACGGAATAAGAAGAAGGGGACAGATATGAAAATAGATAGAAAAGATGAACTTCTGTTACTTATAGCAGTCAGCGGAGAAATACCGTCAGATTGGGTTGGCCGTGCAGTCGGTTCCGAATCTTATGCCGCTGCGCTTTTGACCCGATTGAAGCGGGAGGGAGAAGTTAAACTTCGGAGTAAAGACGGTGTCAGAGGTTATCTGCTCCGAAATAAAGCTAAACAGTATCTACTGGTTCATTATGGGGATGATGTGCGGCTCTATTTGTCCGGAGCCAACTCCACCAATCATGTGAAGAGTGAACCAGAGAAGCGATTGAGGCTTCATCGCATGAGCATGGTATGGATTTACTTTCATCATGCTGGGATACGGATTTTTCAGAGTGAAAAAACGGAACTGTTCCCTGTTTTCCATCAAGCTCCGTTCAGCACACCTGATATCAAAGGCAGTGCTCCGGTATCTTATTATGGGACAATGGAATGGAAACAGGCAACCGATATGGAAATCAAGGGGTCTAGGGCCTGCGGAGTACTGGCCGCAGAACGATTTTACGTAGTATACAATATGTTGGACAGTCTGATGAAATGGGTTCCAAAGACAGAGCGGAATGTAAGGAGCCGGCTGGAGGTGCGTCTGCGCAAAAACAGGGGATGCATAACAATCAGTGCTATTATGATGGGAACCGATATGGCAATAGTAAGGCGTATCTTAACCAGCATGGGTGGCTTGAAGGGGAACCTGTTTTCTTTAGATGATGTATATGAATGTTATTACTATATTCCTTTTCTAGAAGAGGCAGTAATCCAGCTAAGGTTATTATGCAGTGAAGCCGGTCAAGTAAGGCTATACCAGTTTTTATGCAGGGCGCTAAAACAGGTGAATGATAATTGCTTTACACCGGAGGCTGGTGCGGATGAGAATGGGAATCTGGTATATTTTTGTTATATGATGGATTTATGGCAGGTAAAACGGATTATGAGTCTGCCGTTAAGAAGAGGCGGCAGGGTATTCTGCTTTACGTATCAGGCAGGTGTCCTGCGCTCCATATTGCCTGAGTGTTTTAAGGTTGAGGCCATTCGTCCTGAGAAGGTGTATCGATATCTGGGCTGGAAGGAATAGGGAAGGAGAGAGCGCTATGGAACCAATCTATCAAACAGGGAATCCGACAGTTGACCGGTTGAGCCGAATTAGGCTTACCGGCAACGTGATTCCTCCGGCTTGGTACCATACCATTCTGAGAGAAACGGGAAAACCATACTTAATTGCCATTGTGATTTTATCTGATATTGTATACTGGTACCGCGCAGCGGAAGTGAGAGATGAAGGGAGTGGGCAGCTTCTGGGATACCGGAAGCGCTTTAAGGCGGACTTATTACAGCGAAGCTACCAACAAATGGCAGATCAGTTTGGAATAACAAAACGGGATGCTACTAATGCGATTGTAGAATTAGAAAAGCTGGGAGTCATCCGCCGTGTTTTCCGTACTTTGACAATCAATGGGCAGTCCATACCCAATGTTCTTTTTATAGAACTTGACGTAGATATACTTGAAAGGCTTACCTTTCCCGAAGATTATGCTGAAGAGGTTGAGAGCGTAAAGCGGGTACAGAAAAAGAGTCAAAAGAAAGCCCAAGGAACACTTACTATAGGGTATCCCCAATTTAAGGGAGACGTGTCTCCGAAATCAGAGGAAGGTCTCTCCGATTGGAATGGGGCGTCTATATCCAAAAAAGCGAGATCTGTCTCTGAATTGGGAGAGACAAATACAGAGATTACATACAAAGATTACAACAATGAATATCCTATCTATTCATATCTGAAGGTGAAGGAGGAATTTAAAAATCAGATTGAATATGAAATTTTAAGACGGGATCTAAAGGAGTTAGAGGAATTAGAGGAATTGGTGGAGGTAGCAGTAGAGGTTCTGGTCTCTTCAGCAGATACAATCCGGGTAAATCGGGAAGACAAGCCGGCAGAACTGGTGAAGGAGCAGTACAGGCGTTTAAATATGTTCCACATCCAGTATGTGTTGACCTGTTTGCGGGAGACAGAAACAAAAGCCAGGAATATCCGGGCAGTTATGGTAACGGCGTTGTATAATTCTGTCAATACAATAGGGACGTATTACGGGAACCTGGTTAAGTATCATCAAAAAATAAAGTATAAGGAAGGGACAGAATGAATGAAGAACAAAGAAATAGGAAGAAACTCATCGCAGGGCTGTTGTGTCTGCTTATATTGGCACTTTATGCCGGAGGGGTTCTGCGCCAGTTCATGGTGGACGCCGGGCATATAAGTTTGAATCCTATCCGGTGTCTATACTTTGCGGTATCCTCTATCCATGGGATAAAAACAACGGTATTTACAATCCTTTTATTCTTTGCTTTTGCCGGGATAGTAGTATTTCAAGGAAGTATAAGCGATACCAGTGGAGAGGATAAGGAACGTAATTTCACTTACTCAAAGCTGGGAACTTATGGGACAGCTGGATATATGGAGGACGCTGAACGGAGGCGTGTTTTAAAGGAGGATAAGGATATCAGGAAGGTGGAGGGCATTATTTTCGGTTTGGAGATGATGAGTGGTAATGTTCTAAGTCTGCCAGTGGATTCCAAGCTGAACCGCAATATTGCCGTGTGTGGTTCCCAGGGGTCGATGAAGTCCAGGGCATTTGCCAGAAACATGATTCTTCAGTGTGTCAGGCGGGGAGAGAGTATGTTTATCACTGATCCGAAGTCTGAACTATATGAGGATATGGTTGCATATTTAAAGGCACAGAGGTATACTGTCCGTCAATGGAACTTAATTGACCTTGAAAATTCCGATGCATGGGATTGCCTGGCAGAAATTGATGAGGGCGGGCTGATTGATATCTTTGTTGACGTAGTTATCCGCAACACGACAGACAAATTCGATCATTTCTATGACAATGTTGAAATGGATTTATTAAAGGCGCTCTGTCTTTATGTATACCATGAGTACAAAGATAAAGATAGAACCTTTGCAGAGAGTTATAAGATTTTAATTAACCAAAGTTTGGAAGCGATAGATGGGATTTTTGACCGGCTCCCTACTTCTCACCCAGCCAAGGGTCCATACAGACTCTTTGCCAAAGCTGAAAAGGTGAAGGGAAATGCAGTACTAGGCCTGGGAACCCGGCTTCAGATTATGCAGAATGAAAAGGTGCAGAAAATCACCAGCCATAAGGAAATTGATTTAACGCTGCCTGGACGGGAAAAGTGTGCATATTTCTGTATTACCTCTGACCAGGATTCAACCTATGATGTTTTGGCTACGCTGTTTGTGTCTTTTCTCTGCATTAAGCTGATACGGTATGCTGACCGCCAGAAGAACCGGAAATTGCCGGTGCCAGTGCATTTTATTTTGGACGAGTTTCCAAATATCGGTATAGTGCCTGATTTCAAAAAAAAGCTGGCAACGGCCAGGGGCCGCAATATTGGTATGAGTATCATATATCAAAATATACCACAACTCCAAAACCGGTATCCGGATGGACAATGGGAGGAGATATTAGGAGGCTGTGACATGTCCCTGTTTTTAGGCTGTAATGATATGACTACAGCCATGTATTTCAGTAATCGTTCCGGTGAAGTAACCGTGAGCGTGTCCTCGGTTCGAAAAAATTTAAATACGGTGAGAATGAGCAATTATGTGCCGGACTATTCAGAAACCAGTTCTGTGGGAAAGAGGATGCTGCTTTTGCCAGATGAGATACTGCGCTTTCCTCTTGATCAGGCACTTGTGATTATTCGTGGACAGAGGATACTGCGTGTCAGGAAGATGGATTATACTATGCATCCAGATGCAAAAAAGCTTATTCAGGAAAAAACGGATTGCCATGTACCGGAATGGAGGCGGGAAGAGGAACTGAGAGCTGAACAGGATAGTAAGGTCCGCCAGGAGGATATCGGGGAGCAGGAATCCGGATTTGAACAGGGAATCTGGTCTGGGAAGGATTTGAAAAAGGAAGATGAATCCCAAGAAGTTGGAAAAAGCAAGGCTAATGAAAAAAACATTCAGGAGGAACCGACAGAGCGGAAACTGGGAATAATAGAGAAAGTGGAGGATTTATTTACAGATGAATGATAGCTTGACTTTTGAAAAGAAAGAGTTGAAATTTCTTTTGGAACGGGAGTTTTTCATACATATAGACTCATTTGAGGATGAAGATTATGCAAAAGCCCGGAGGGCGATTTTTGTTTATGAAAATGCGGACGAGTTTTTTGAGGCTACGGGATGGGAAAGAAACAATCCAGAACTTCGGACTGAGGATTATCTCACCGAGAACCGAGTCTGTCGTTGGTGGAACGGCCGTTTTATTTATTTTTCTAGGATTTTGTGGGAAGATAATTGGGGGACGGGGCTGGAATGATGAAAGGGATTGTTATGACCACACTTTTTATTCTTACTATATTTTTGACCGTTCTATTGGCTCATAATTGGCAGGGATTAGATTCTGAGCAGCAGGCGTTTGTAGAGTTATCGGCTTACATTGAGGATAAAAAGAAGAATGTATTGGATGAGGGCACAGATAGTGAAAACGTTAAAACCGTGGATAATAAGGGAAAAATAGAAGATAAAGAGGCGAAAATTCTACCGGAATATCATGAACTGGCCTTGAAAAATCCTGATTTTGCTGGATGGATTGTTATTGATGATACTGCGATTAACTATCCAATCATGCAAACTCCAAAAGAACTGGAATATTATCTACACCGGGATTTTAAAGGCAAGGCCTCTTATGCCGGAACTCCTTTTGTGGGAAGGGGGAACCTGCAGGAGAAAAGAGATCTCTTTTTATATGGACATAACATGAGAAATGGGACAATGTTTGCCGATTTGCTAAAGTACCAGAAGAAGCCATTTTGGGAGGCCCATCAGGTCATTCAAGTGGATAATCTCTATGAGCATCGGGAATACCGGGTATTTTCGGTATTCTATGCAGAAGAAACAGAATGGAGTGAAGAGGGGGGGCTGTTTGCTGATGCTGGTTTGGGGAGCATGAAAAGAGAGGAATTGATTGAAATACTAATTGAGAGAGGGATGCATGAAAATCGGATATTTCCAGATCATCGTGCTCCACTGTTATTCCTAATAACGTGTGGTTACTGGAAAAAGGACAGCCGCTTGGTTGTTGTGGCCATTCGGGAGAAATGATAGGGTAGAAGCGTGTAGTTGCTGATAAGTGCGATGTGATACATAACTTCAGCCAACTTCCAAGGAAAATTGCAGTGAAAAGTATTCTAACCAGCAGAAAATATTCGGTATGCCCAGAATGGCATTGTTACAATTCTGAACAGTAGCAATTCGGGCCGCAGAAAAGTACAAATAAGGGGTTGTTGATATGATTTACTAATGATATTGCTGTTGCAATAAAATATGATAGTAACACATCGTCTGTCTTTCCCATAAAGCATAGTAAAACTGTATATCCCTGTACAAATAAAAGACGTCAATCATACAGAACGGGCTTAGATGAAGGTTATATGATGGTATATGGTAAAATATGGATAATAAAATTATGGAGGGCGCAGGCCCTCCTTTTGTATAATCGTAGTAAGTGAGAGGTCGAGGCCTTATACTCTCCAACAAGAAGAAAAGGTTACCACTTTTCATTCAGTGCTTGTAACTAGTATTTTTCTGGAACCCGGATATTAGCAACATTATGAAACTTATATTTTTCTACCATACGTTTCTTCATAAGAACCAAATTGTAACGGTAGCAATCTGCTATACCATCCGCAAAGGAGTCAGCATTACCTTCACGTAATTGCTCAAGTGCTAGAATGACTTGCTTGTTGAGATGTGAAAGAGTATGTTTCTTTGACGGATAATAAGCAAAATGGTGTCCCCATTCAAGAAGATGATTGGTCTTAGATAATATAACATATAAGGGTTCTAAAGTGGTATGTTTCATTATAGATTCCAAAATATCTGCCAAATGAATAGAGTCAGAAGAAGTAAATTTATCTGCCAACTCGTCCAGTTCTTCTCTAGAAAACCTTGGAGCTGCAACTAATGCTGCCGGACGAATAATTAATACCATTAGCTGTAGAGCGTGAAGGTAACGTTGTGCTTTTTCTACATATCTGGAATTAAGAGCCAGCTGATGAAGTTTCGTATCATCCGGTTTTATAACAATAGTGCCTTTACCATTTAATGTCTTTACAAAACCTCTTTGTTCAAGTCCTGATAACGCCTTTCTAACCGTCGATATAGATACATCGTACTGTTTGGCCAGTTGCTTTTCGTATGGAAGAAACATTCCAACAGAATACTCTCCAAGACCTATTTTTAGATTCAGATCATCAATAATCTTTGAGTAATAATAATCCTGACCACGCATGGGATTCCACGAAAACTTCAAACCCGTTTGTGCAGGACATTTGGGATTGGTCTCTGACAGGTAATTTAACGTATTTTGAATGGCATCCGTAAGTCTTTGATACATATTTGAGAGCTGGTTGTACCTTGTGAGTGGTTCATTGACCTTTAATATATCCATAATGTCATTGGTTGCAGATACAGATTCCTGTAAAAAGTGTGTAGAGAAATAGGGGCACACCTCTGCAAAAAATGTAAGCTTATTATAGAGACCAAACGTAGAATAGAGTTCGCTGAATAGGGAATTACCTCCTATTCTTAATATATCATATCCTAATTTAGAAGGAGGACGCCATCCACCAGCGGCATATCCTAAACGCAATGCTTTCATAGCCTGTTTATAGTGAGGTAGTACCTCCACATCACAGCCTTGTAAAGAAAAAACCATAAGGGAAGGCAGTATTAAGGCAAAAGTCTGATATACCTGTAAAATACCTTCCTTTTGTTTTAAAATCTCGAAAACAGCATTTGATGAATCATAAGCATCTATAGTTGAAACAACAATCGGTGCAAGGCGAGGCTGAATATCAACCAACCCTTCCTTCCTCAATGCGTTAAAAACGCGGTTAATCGTATATCTGCTCACATGGAATTGTTCACAATACAGCCGTGAAGATGGCAATGCATTTCCAGGAAGTATTTTACCCTCTAAAATACACTGCTTAATTTCGTTATATACAAATGTAAATTTTGTTTCTTGTGGGTTCATAATTTGCCTCCTATCTATCTGAATTATATCATGATGGAATAATTTTGTCAGTAAGTAATAAGAAAGCGGGAGACCTATTTGCACACCTAACCAATACGAATGTTGCCAAAATGTAAGGATAACATTTATAATAAAACCGTAAATTTATTAGGAAAGAGTTTCAGTATTATGGAAAAACAAAAAATTTTAATCGTAGACGATTCAGAAATGAACCGCGCTCTTTTAGCAGATATCCTGGAAGAGCAATATGATGTGGTAGAGGCTGAGAATGGTATAGAAGCAATTTCTCTTCTCTCGAGGCAAAGAGCCGATTTTTCCCTTTTGCTTCTGGACATTATGATGCCTGAAATGGATGGATTTGAAGTATTAGCCTACATAAACAAATACCACTGGAATGACACTTTTGCTGTTATTATGATTTCTGCCGATGATTCCCCCGCAAATATAAAGCGGGCTTATGACTTGGGTGCTTTTGACTATATCAGCCGTCCTTTTGATTCGACCATTGTAAAGAGGCGGATTTCCAATACAATGTTTTTATATGCAAGGCAGCAGCGTCTTGAGAAAATCATCGCAGAACAATTCCACGAGCAGGAGAAAAATAATAAGCTGATGATTTCAATCCTGTCCCATATTGTGGAATTTCGGAATGGAGAGAGCGGCTTACATATACTGCATGTCAATACGATTACAAAGTATCTGCTAAAACAGCTGGTCAGGTGTACTGATCAATATCCTTTGTCCAAAGCTGATATTTCTTTAATCAGTACGGCTTCAGCGCTGCATGATATTGGAAAAATCGCAATTTCCGATACAATATTGAATAAACCTGGACGTCTTACGGCAGAAGAGTTTGAAGTGATGAAAACCCATTCGATGGTCGGAGCCAGAATGCTGTCGGACCTGCCCTTTGAGCAGCAGGAGGCTCCGCTTGTCAAAGTAGCTTCTGAGATTTGCCGGTGGCACCACGAACGGTATGATGGAAATGGTTATCCGGACGGGCTTAAGGGAGACGAAATTCCCATAGCCGCCCAGGTGGTCGCGCTGGCCGACGTATATGATGCCCTGACCAGTGAGCGGTGTTATAAGAAAGCTTATTCACATAAAGAAGCTTTGAACATGATTTTGGAAGGACAATGCGGAGCATTTAATCCGACTCTTTTACTGTGTCTGCAAGAAATTGCGGATACGCTGGAAAGTGAGCTGACTGATAATTCCCCTGAACAGAAGACTAAAAATATTCAGGATATAAGAAATAAAATAGACTACGACAGGTTGTTTTCCTATGAAAAATATACCTTCCTGTCCCGCAAACAGCGGCACCTGCAATTATTATATATTGATTCATTAACCAGTGTCTATAACCGTCGTTATTATGACGAGCATTTTCAAGGCTCAGATAATATTCAGGCGATGGTCGTAATAGATGTGGATAACTTTAAGCATATCAATGATAATTACGGCCATGACGTAGGCGATATTGTACTGCAGAACATTGCACAAACTGTCTTATCCTGTGTGCGAAAGACAGATTCCGTGATCCGATATGGCGGCGATGAATTTGTAATTATCTTTTTTAGTATTCCTGCCAATATATTTGAGAAAAAACTGGAGAGGATTCGGTATTCTGTCGATAGTCTGATCATTGACGGCCATCCCGAATTACATATGACAGTAAGTATAGGCGGGGTATATGGAACAGGAACTGCAAAAGGACTTTTCAAGGCTGCAGACAGTATGATGTATCAATCAAAAAACACGAAAAACAAAGTGACTATATGTTATCTTGATGAGAATAAAGACATCGCGGACAATATCTAAAACGGAGGAAAAGTGATTATGAACCTGAAAGATTGCTATTTAAAATTTGGCGGCGATTTTGATGAGGTACTGGGCAGACTGCGTCGGGAACAGACCGTCCGGAAATTTGTATTTAAATTCCTGGACGATAAAAGCTTCAGCTTATTTGAAGCGTCTATGGTGAAAAAGGACTATTCCGAGGCCCTCAGAGCCGTTCATACACTCAAAGGTATTTGCCAAAATCTTTCATTTACCAGATTGTTTGAAAGTAGTAGTTTGGTAACAAACGCATTAAAAGAAAACGATTGGAATAGGGCTGTCAATATGATGCCGAAATTATCAAAGGATTACTATGAAACCATCAATGTTATTAAAGATTTTAAGAATTCCAGGGAGGAATAACATCAATGAGAAATAGTAAAACCAAGGATTCTACAACACGTTTTCTGATATACAGTTTTATTGGACTTTTAATCTTTAGTATTATTATTTTCAGTCTGCTCGGAATCTACATGAGTCGAAAGAGCGAAAAGACCGTTTACGAAATTGGTCAAATTTATATGTCTGGAATGAATAAACAAATGTCCAACCACTTTGAAACTGTTATTAAGTTGCGTTTTGGTCAGGTCAGCGGCATTGTATCTGTTGTCTCAGCAGATAATAACAATAAAGAAAAGTTATATGAGGAACTTGTTTACAGGGCACAGGTCAGGAACTTTGACCATTTAGCACTTTGTTCTACTGAGGGAAATTTTCAGACTCTTTATGGACAATCAATACAGCCACTGAACCCGGAGCCCTTTGTAGAAGCATTAGTACGAGGAGAACAAAGAGTCGCTTTAGGTAGTGATCCTGCTGGAAATCTAGTGGTATTGTTTGGCGTTGATGCTACTGCTTACCCTATGCAGAATGGCAGTATGAGCACTGGACTGGTAGCAGCCGTCCCACTGGAGTACATCACCGATTTCCTTTCCTTAGAAGATGAAGGGCAGCTGATGTATTATCATATTATCAGGCCGGATGGTAGTTTTGTAATACAAAATCCCAACACGGAGCTGTGGAATTTCTTTGAACAGCTGCAAAAACAGTCTGATTCTGCAGTGAATGAATCATCAGCTGAAAGTCCTGTTGAAAAATTTAACGCTGCTCTTAAAAAACATGAAGAATATGCTGCAACATTGGAAGTAAATGGTGAAGAATGTCAAATCTATGGTATTTCATTGCCTTATTCCGAGTGGTATTTAGTATCGGTGATGCCGTATAGCATATTAGACGATGCCATAAATAATCTGAGCAGCCAGCGCATGTTCATGACATTGTTGTCATGTGCTTCTGTTCTAATTATTTTGACACTGATTTTCCTCCGGTATTTCTCTATAACACGTTCACAGCTGAATGAATTGGAGAAGGCCCGGCAGACGGCTCTTGAAGCGAACAAAGCCAAAAGTGAATTTTTAGCGAATATGAGCCATGATATCCGTACACCTATGAACGCGATTGTAGGCATGACAGCGATTGCCACAGCCCACATGGATGACAGGAAACAAGTAGAGAATTGCCTCAGAAAGATTACATTATCAAGCAAACATCTCTTAGGGCTGATCAATGACGTTTTAGATATGTCAAAAATTGAAAGTGGCAAATTAACGTTGACAACCGAACAAATTTCATTAAAGGAAGTCGTTGAAGGCATTGTTAACATCATGCAGCCACAGGTTAAGACTAAAAAGCAGACCTTTGACATACACGTTGAAAATATATTAACAGAAAATGTGTGGTGTGACGGCATACGCTTAAATCAGGTTTTACTTAATCTCTTATCGAATGCAACGAAGTATACACCGGAGGGAGGCTCAATACAGTTATCCCTCTCTGAAGAAAAATCTCCGAAAGGGGAAAACTATGTACGGATTTATATCAAAGTTAAGGATAATGGAATTGGCATGTCGCCCGAATTCCTGAAAAGAATATATGAATCCTATAGCCGTGCGGATGGAGCCCGGATACATAAAACGGAGGGGGCCGGTTTGGGCATGGCGATTACAAAGTATATTGTGGATGCAATGGAAGGAACCATCGATATACAAAGTGAGCCAGATAAAGGTACCGAATTTCTACTCATGTTTGATTTTGAAAAAGCCGCCGCAGTGGAAATGGATATGGTTCTTCCCGCCTGGAATATGCTGGTGGTTGATGATGACGAATTATTATGCGAGACAGCCATGGACGCGCTGAAATCCATCGGAATAAGAGCAGAATGGACATTAAGCGGAGAAAAGGCAATAGAATTAGTAAATGAACACCACAAAAAGAGAGAAGATTATCAAATTATTCTGCTGGATTGGAAACTGCCGGGTATGAATGGAATTCAGGTTGCGAAAGAAATCCGGAGTAATCTGGGAGATGAAGTGCCGATTTTGTTGATTTCTGCATATGACTGGAGTGAATTTGAAGCAGAGGCCCGTGAAGCAGGTATCAGCGGTTTTATTTCCAAGCCGCTTTTTAAATCTACGCTGTATCATGCTTTATGTCAGTATATGGACGTTGGAACAGAGCATGAGCATACATTGAATCAAAATATTGATCTATCCGGACGCCGCATCCTGCTTGCCGAGGATAATGAGCTGAACTGGGAGGTTGCAAAAGAACTTCTGACAGACTTGGGCGTGGAACTGGATTGGGCGGAGGATGGCCGGATATGTCTGGACAAGTTCCAAAAATCATCGGAGGGTTATTACGATATCATTCTTATGGACATACGAATGCCGCATATGACAGGATATGAAGCCACAAAAGCGATTCGGGGACTGAATCACCCTGATGCCCTGTCGATTCCAATTATAGCGATGAGTGCAGATGCTTTTTCTGATGACATACAACGTTGCTTGGAGTTCGGTATGAATGCTCATATAGCAAAACCTATTGATATCGTGGAAGTGTCCCGTTTACTGAAAAGGTTTCTGACTTAAGGTGCCTTAGAGGATATTTAGAGGAAAATATGGTAAAATTTAACTATAATCTGCAGCGATTTTACAAATGAGAGGAGAATCAAATGAAAAAGAGAGTAAGAAAGCTGTTTCTTATGGCAAGTATTCTGTGTGTCGTGAGCCTTGTGGTGTGTGCCTGTGGAGGTAAAAAACTCGAACAGATAGATGCAGTTGAAACTGCTCCGACACAGCAACCAGAGGAGTCAGGTGAAACACCTTCGGAAGAGAAGGCTTCCACTCTAGAGTCATTTACAGAAAACACTTTCGAGAAATGGGAAGACAGCAATCCGAATCTGGAAGGAAGTATTAAGGAACTCCAGGAAGGACAGTTCACAGTTGTAGAGGCTATTACAGAAAAAGCAGACAATGGCGGCGATATCGTGGTATCCCCAGGAAATGGTGATGATTCGGAATTTAACAAAGTCACGGTTACATATGATGAGAATACCATAGTCGCAATACAGACTATTAAGAATGGAGGGGACAGTTATGAAATGTCAGAAGCAACTGCCGATTTTCTGTCAGAAGGTCATATGGTGAAAGTATGGGGAACACCGTCCAGCAATGGACTGAAAGCAACCTGGATTTGTATCGTGATGGTTGTATAAATATCTGAAAAAAGTAATTAGGATACTTTGGGTGATAAGAGAATGGATAACCTAGTTCTTTTCTAAAATAGTAATATTAAAAAAACTTGACTAGTGAAAGATGACGAAATAGAAAAATCAAATATGTTTGCAAAAAAATCAGGAGAGTAATAGTGAAGTTATTTCCGAAGATGAAAGTGAAAAAAGTGTACCTGTGTTATCTCTTAATATTGCTTATTATAATGGGTATTCTTCTGATAATAGTTCTGTATGGGAAACAGAACAGCAGCAAAGATGGAAATATCCTTGCTGGGGCAAGTCCGGATACAAGTGCTTTCCAGTTTTATTATTTTGATGGGAAAGCCGTTACACTAAGAACCCTGTACGACCCCGCCATGGAAAAAGAATTGATAAAAAAGATTAATGCACTACCTATGGAGATTGCAGACAAAGATGCAATTGCAGGTATGGAAGTTCCCTTTTATGGAATACGGATTAGTGATAAGGAGGGATATGATATTACCGTGGCACTATCCAAAGGTGTCTGGCTTAAAAATGACGGTACGATTTATTATGGGGACACAGACCTTTCACTTTTATGGGAACAAATGGAGGGGGCGGATGAGGATAATTCCCTAACGGTGCTGAATTTTCCCAATGCAGGGCTTTTGACCGCCTATCATCTGTTCTTTATGATGAAAGCGGAGGAACCGGATGGGGAAGTAGTGGAAGGGGTGGTTATGTCTGTGGAGGATATTCAACCAAGTAGGATTACCGTGTCTATTGCAAATAACAGCGGTGAAGAATTTTCTTACGGCAGATATTTCTCTCTCCAGAAGCAGATAGACGGCCAGTGGTACACGATGCCAGTTCAGGCAGATAATATAGGTTTTGAGGATTTAGCCTGTGTCTTGCCAGATGGGAAAAGTGCGAGTGAAACATATGACCTTAATATTTATGGAACGCTGGAGCCGGGAATATACAGGCTGGTGGTACAAAATTTAAGTGTTGAATTTTTAGTTGGACACGGTAATCTGTCCGCAAAAAGGGATTGAATGTAATTATGAGGCAGAAGCTCCTGATGGCTGGGCAAAGTGGATTATTTCTGGTTATGAGTACATTTATGTGGAACGTGACAGTGAGGATTCTTGTTCAAAGACAATAAAATATTTGAAAGATAATGGTATCTCATTGGTGGGAGCGGTTCATGATTTTATTAGACCGCTTACTGGGAAGAATTATATGTTTTTTCCAATCAGAAAGTTATAGATAGGTCAGAAGGTTGCTTTTTTCAGTATGGGAATGAATAGATTACAGAGGTACAATTGTACTAACAAAGTGTGCTAGTAATAAGAAAGCTCCATAATATTGAAAAACTAAGTAGGAAATTGTATATATCATAGGTGGTATTATTATGAAAGAGGTCTGGGATCTGTATGATGCCAAAGGAAATAAGACGGGTTACACACTGGTACGGGGAAGACCTATTCCGGAAGGATGTTATCATCTGGTTGTGAGTGTGTGGATTATAAACAATCGGGGAGAATATCTTCTTTCCCAGAGACATCCGGACAAACCATATCCACTCCGCTGGGAGTGTACAGGGGGGCGGTCCTTTCAGGGGAAGACAGTTTGGGTGGAGCTCTCCGGGAAGTAAATGAAGAATTGGGGATTATTCTGAATCCGAAAGATGGGAAGAGGATTTCCCGGATTTGTCGGGAACAAACGAGGGATTTGTATGATGTGTGGGTATTTTATAAAGATGTCGATATTTCAGATATCACACTTCAGGAAACAGAGGTTGTAGATGTAAAATGGGTGACGGATGAAGAGTTGATCAAGATGGAACGAAAAGGGGAGCTGCACCCATTACTTGCGCTAACAATGTAACAAAAAAGATTTTTTTATGGAGGAAATCTATGAGAAATTCAATTTGTGGGATTGATTGTATGAAATGTGAATTAAAAGAAACATGCTATGGTTGTGCTGTGACAGAGGGACATCCTTTTCATGGCGGGTGTGTGCTGGCGGCATGCTGTCTAAGTAATGGATATGAGCATTGCGGGAAATGCCACAATGAAAAATGCAGGCTTAAAGAACAGATGATTGCAGAATTCTGTATGCTTGGCATTGAAGATATGGAAGAAATTACTGGGCTTAATGCGTGCAAGGGATCATATATCAATCTTACATATACGTTTTCGAGCGGTCAGGCAGTGAAACTGTTAGATGATGACAAGATATATTTAGGTAACCAGCTTAGCAAAAAAGATAGTAGCAGATACTATGGGATAGCAGCGGATGAGAGCGTTCTGATAGTTAGTGAATATGATGCGGATGGATCCAATGCGGAGATCATTGTATATAAAAAAAGAAATATTAAAAGGTAGACGGAAGTAATATATCTACAATGAGAAGAAAAGAAGCTGTTTTATCAGCTTCATGAAGTTATTAATCCTAGGATATTTTTAAGCTTTGATAAGCGGTATAGTCCTTGGTGTACTGATTGGGCTTCACCCAATCTTGAATAAAAGCCTGCAGCCGATTATTTTGGCGCTGAAATCCATTCCTCCATTAATACTTGATCTTATCGTACTACTTCCTACATTTCATCTACTATCCGGGGCAGTAATAGTTATCGGCAGCATTTGCTCGGTTTTTGTGGAACAATTAATGGGAGTGTATTAATTGAACAGGGGTATTTTGACAATGCCATGGTAATGGGGACAAGAGCATTAAAAAGTATTTTGTAATCCTGCCTGCCGCATAACCGCATATTACATTTGGAGCTATCACATTAAAAGTTTTCTTTATTTTGCTGGTGATTGTAGAAATATCTGTCACAAATATTATGAATATAATGTTCATAAAGGGTAAAATATAGTATATTGCATATGCTATCAATCAAGGATCTCTGAAACGAATAAAACTTAAATAAGATTGTAGAATCAGTGGGATAGCTATATAAATAAGGTGATATTTCCGTATAAGCAACAGGAGGATATTCAAATGTATGATATAATTATTATTGGAGCTGGACCAGCCGGTATCAGTGCAGCTATTTATGGAAAAAGCAGAGGAAAAAGGATTCTGATGTTGGAAAAGAATCAGGTTGGCGGTTTGATTGGAACTGTCTCAACAGTTACGCATTATACTGCAATCATGAAAGAAGAATCTGGTAAGACATTTGCTGAACGTATGAAAGAGCAAGCACTTAGTGCCGGCGTAGAGATTCGTTATGAAAATGTTACAGAGACAAAGCTCATAGGTAATATTAAGAAAGTTGTTACAGATAAAGGCAGTTATGAATGTAAAACAGTAATTCTAGCGAATGGTGGTTCTGGTCGTATGTTAGGAATTCCAGGTGAAAGTTTAAAAGGTATCAGATTAAATGCACCAAAAGATGGTTTTGATTATAAGGGTAAGAATATCTATATCATTGGTGGAGCAGATGGCGCAGTAAAGGAAGCCATTTACCTGGCTGGAATTGCAGGAAAGGTAACAATTGTATGTGTGGAAGATGAACTTGTATGTATACAAGAATTTAAAGATAAAGTTGCTGCATACCATAATATTGAAATTATGCCGCATTCAAGTCTCACAGCAGTATATGGTAACGAAAGAGCTGAGGAGCTTGAATTTACGGACAACAAAACAGGGAAAAAACAGATCATAAAGGATGCAGAGTGCGGAGTATTTGTATATGCAGGTATTGTTCCGAACACTCAGATATATACGGAATTGAAGTTAGATAACGGATATATTCCAGTGGATGAATTGATGCAGACAGAAATTCCCGGAGTTTTTGCTGCGGGAGATATCTGTGTAAAAAAGGTAAGACAAGTAGCTACAGCAGTTGCCGATGGAGCAATCGCAGGAATACAGGCTGCAGCAGTGTGTTAATAAAAACAGCTGGTAATGGGTTGATATAAATTTCCAAATATATCCTTAGATGTTTTTTAGAGAAGTATTTGCTATAATCGTATTTGTAAAACATTAAATAACCTCATTTAAGAAAGGAGTTATGAGTCGTGAAAAGAAAGATTGCAATATTATTAATGACAGGAATTTGTCTGATGCATACAGTACCCTGTTTTGCATCCCAGTCGTCGATGGTCAGTGTTTCCAATTCCGAAGAAGCTCAATATACCACGCTCCCGGATGCAGATACTCTGCAAAAAGATGTGGGATTCAAGCCTAAGGCCCCAGAAACCCTAGCAGGCGGTTATCAGTTTAATAGTGGTCATATAACAGAATTATTTGATTTGGATACAAATGGCGCTCAAATCAACAAACATAAAGGTATCGACTTCCGATATTTAAAAAAGGACAATAATACCACCAAATCGGTTTCCTTATCTGCCGAACCGGCATCAGGGCAATCTCATTCAAAAGATACTACTGTTATAAAATATGGGGAAATAGATATGTATTATGGTACGGCTCAGGCTAATTCTCTGTCTTGGATTAATGGGGATGTTTGCTACATCCTTATGGACATTAATAAGAATGTATCAAAAGATGAAATGGTGGCAATGGCTAAAGATATGATTGATTAGCTATATCCATTATACCTTCCTATGGCTACCAGGACAGCACTGAGTAGTTATGAGATGTATTGGTATCCTTGGGATGATACCAAACAGGATATATGTGTGCGCCCGATACCGGAGTATCCCTATGTCATTAATCTGGCAAAGCCTTTTACCCACTATCGTTACCGGATGCATCAGGAAGACTTAGCAAAGCAGTTTGGGCGATTCTACAAGGAGGAGCATGGTAACGGCAGGACGGTCTGTCTGCTTGGTATGCGGGCGGATGAATCTTTGCAGCGGTACAGTAGTTTTATCAATAAGAAATACGGTTATCAAAATGAGTGCTGGATTTCCAGGCAGTTTAAAGACGTATTGTTTGCCTCACCTTTATACGACTGGTCAAATTCTGACGTATGGTGTGCGAATTATCGCATCAATTATGATTACAACAATTTATATGATCTGTATTATAAGGCAGGATTAAAAATAGACCAGATGCGGGTAGCATCGCCTTTTAATGATTACTCCAAAGATGCTTTGAATCTGTACCAGGTCATCGACCCGGAAATATGGACGAATCTGGTGGGGCGGGTGCGCGGAGCAAATTTTGGTGCAATTATGGAAAGACAAAAGCGATGGGGTACCGCAGTATTACGTTACCGGAAGGTCATACCTGGAAATCTTATACTCAATTTTTGCTGGATACATTTCCTGCCCGTCTGCAGAATAATTATGCGAAGAGTTTTATATCTCCATCCATTTCTGGCATGAGACCGGAGGTGGGCTGCCAGAGGAAACAATCCGTGAGCTAATGCTCATGTGTCGTAAAGTAACACAACAATTTGATAGACAGTTTATCCCTCTATTCCGTAAAATATAAGGAAAAATTTATAGAAAAGTTAATACTGATATGCTAAAATAAAATCAGAAATTACATAGCAAATTGGAATTTTCCTACATTTCAATATATAGAATTAAAATCAATGTAGTTTAAGTTGATCACATTAAACGTAGCGGCAGCTAAGAAAGGAATTGTAATGAAAATAAGTGATAAGAAAAATTATCTATCTCATATTTTATTTTTTTTCATTATACTTCTTTTCGCTGCTAGCTTAACTATGAATGTGCTCTTTTGTAGTAATTATAATCATTATGAATTAATCGATAAGACAACTGTAACTGAAGCGTGGGCAATTTCGGAAAATATCGTTTCCAGTGAAGGAGATGATGATACCACCCATTTTAAGGTTTCATTATCGAGCGATAATAATTCTCATACTGAAACTGTAACGAAGAATATATATCCAATACCTATAATTGCAGCTATCCCAAAAGGATTCAGCCTGCTTTTTTTCCTTATTATAGTTTTTCTTTATTTCTTTTTAACCTTATTTAGATTATTGCCCGATGAATGGACATTAATTAGTCAAAAAGTACGTCTGGACAATTGAATTAACTCCTTTTCAAATCATTGCTAGTGGTTGCAAGCCATTTTCAGAATCACATAATGGCTTTCTTTTTGTATGCAAACAGATAGCGAGTATAAACCACATACTTATTATGAGATTGAATTGGAGGAATATGTATTGAAAGAAAAGATATATAAATTATTTCTCATCTTAATGGTGAGTCTGTCTTTGGGTTCGGGTTCCCTAGCCCAAAATGAGATACGCAAGCTACTTGAAGCTCTTTCGGGAACAGGTGATATACAGGTGGTTCAAGAACTTGATGAAAAAGAAAAACAAAAAGAATCCGAAGAAATAAGAAAGAAGAAATTCCTAAATTATTTTCAAGATATTCTATGATAGATATTGTTCAATTTGTCGAGCAGTTAGCAAAACCAGTCGAGCCAATCAACGGTCAAGATGGACGGCTCTGCGAGCCGCCGTTGACAGTCCCGCCTACTTTTGCTTATAGGCAATCAAGGGACGACAGCCTAAAGTGCTGCCGCCCCTCTCTATCATAAAAATATCACTATCAACCAAGCACCTTGTGAGGAAACGAAAAATTTCCATGACCTATAGCGGTTGTTGTATGACAGCATTAAGGAGGACGTTTTACTATGCCGATTGTTTGTTATCATGTAAAAAGAAATGATAAGTATGTGATAGTTGATGGCTTTCATCGTTGGCGTGTAATGCGGGATTACAAGGATATTTAAGAGCGTGAGAAGGGGAAGATGCCGGTTTCGATAATCGATAAACCGCTGCCCGACCGTATGGCCAGCACCATCCATCATAACCGCGCCCGTGGAACACATGATGTGGACTTAATGAGTAATATTGAGGATATGTAAATGGTGATAAAGCGTTTTCTTGCTACCGGTATGACTATGGAAGAGGTTTCTGTAAAAATGGATGCTTCCGTAGAGGACTTAACGAAACTTCTGAATAGTTAATGTACGGTAGGCGAATAAACAAATCGGAAGTTGCAACAAAGATTATATAACGAATGGGGGTATACCTTTGGAAACAGTAAAATTAAGATTTCAATATACTCAAAGTGAATATATAAAAGCAGAAAGGCAATATTTAATTATTAGTAAAACTATACATAAATATGATATTGCTTTAGTCGCTGTATTTTTGTTGCTGTCAGTAGTTTACATGCTGTTCTCCTCTTTTAGCGTATTTAGTATTTTAATATTTGGATTGATAATTGTTGTAACTGCATTGGGAAGCTATTTATATATTCTAATGCCTATACTGAAATTCAAACAAACTGCAAAATATCATGAGGAATATACGCTGGTATTTTCTAAGGAAACCATTAAATTTAAAACACAGAGCATTGAAACAGAAATGAAGTGGGACATTTACTCTGCACTATGGGAGAGCCATGATTTTTATTACTTAATTCAAGCACCACGAATATATACGTTAATTCCAAAAAGAGTTTTTAAAGACCTAAATGAAAAACAGCTATTTGAAGAAATTGCACAATCAAGAGTAAAAACAACAATGCATGTATAATGAACGTACCCTACAATGTAACAACTCCCAGTTTGTTGAGTTTTTTCAAACGAGGAACAGGATTTTGACGGTTTTTTAAACTAGCTGAAAGAATACCCAGACATTGAATACCTGGGAGAAGTGATCAAACATAGCCGGGGACAGCGGGTAATCCGGTTCTACGATTTAGACGACCACATCATTGAGGTCGGCGAGGATATGAAAATGGTGATAAAGCGTTTTCTTGATTCCGGCATGACGATGGAAGAAGTCTCTGTGAAAATGGATGCTTTCGTGGAGGATTTGACTAAACTTCTGAATATCTAATACATGGTAGACTAACAAACAACCCGGGATTTGTAGAGGTGATATTTTGAAAAGAATAATTTTATATATTCATGGAAAAGGTGGAAGTTATTTAGAAGCTGAACAGTACAAGAAGAATTGTCAGGGTTTCGATATTATCGGTATAGACTATAATGATTATTTTCCGTGGATTGTACAAAACCAAATTCAATCGGTTTATGACAAAGTTCGCGAAAGATACGACTGTATTTATTTGATTGCAAACAGTATAGGCGCTTATTTTGCAATGCACACATTGCAAGATTGTGATATTGCAAAGGCTTTATTTATATCGCCTGTACTTGACATGGAACGTCTTATACTGGACATGATGAATTGGGCAAATGTATCAGAGAAGGATTTGCGTGAGAAGGGAGAAATCCCTACGGATTTTGGGGAAACATTATCATGGAAATATTTATGCTTTGTTAGGGAAAATCCTATAACATGGAATGTTCCCACAGAAATTTTATATGCAGGAAATGATAACCTCATATCTCGTCAAACAGTAAATGAATTTATTAATAATCACAATACACATCTTACTGTAATGGAAAATGGGAAACATTGGTTTCATACAGATGAACAACTTGCCTTTTTAGACATCTGGATGAAAAAGGCAATAGGGTAAATTCAAATTTTCAGAGTGGGAGGAAATTCCATTAACTGATTATGAAAATCACATGAGCCTTGATTCTATTATGCAGTTGCAGGCTATGAGTGAAATGCTGAAAATGCAAGTTGCTGCTTATTCTGTTTCCCGTATAATGGTATTGGGGGTTGCAGGTGGTAATGGTCTTGAACATATTCAGAAAGACAAATTTGAAAGAATATATGGAGTTGACATCAACTCTTTCTATTTGCAGACAGTCATACAAAGGTATCCGGAATTGGACGGTTCTCTGAAATGTTTGTGTATCAATTTGATAGATGAAACGGATAAATTGCCAAAAGCAGACATGGTTATTGCAAATCTGCTGATTGAGTATATTGGATATATGTGTTTTCAGAAAGCAATCCAACAAGTAAATCCAAAATATGTTTCATGTATTATCCAAATCAATATAGGGGATAATTGGGTGTCAGATTCCCCTTATATTCATGTTTTTGACGATTTAGAACAAGTACATCATCAGGTGGAAGAACAAACATTAGAGGATGCAATGCTTGAAATTGGCTATCATTCAATCAAAACTTTGGAACATATGCTGCCTAATGAGAAAAAATTGGTACAGATAGATTTTGAAAGACAACATCCAATTTGTCTGAACAGACTTGAAAAAGTGTAATTTGAAAGGAGAATGACGTAATGAAAGGATTTAGTGGAGAAGCAGAACTGGTTATGATTGATCGTTTCGGAAAAGATACAGTTATAGCACTGGCAACCACGAAAAATGAAATGCCTCATGTGCGGTATGTAAATGCCTGTTACGAAAATGGTGCATTTTATATCATTACCCATGCACTCTCAAATAAAATGAAGCATATAAAAGATAATCCTGTTGTTGCAGTCGCAGGTGTGTGGTTTACAGCGCATGGAAAAGGCGTTAACTTGGGCTATTTCGGGAAAAAAGAGAATTGTGAGATTGCTGATAAGCTGAAAAAAGTCTTTGCTGAATGGATTGATAACGGCCATACTGATTTTAACGATGAAAATACCATCATTTTGCAAGTGGAATTAACAGATGGCCTGTTGCTCTCGCATGGTACAAGATATGAGTTTTAAATTTTCAAATTTCCTACTGTGTTAGGTCAAGCATTATCAGAGCCTATCCTAACCGTTTGCAGGTAGGCTGTTTAAGGAGGTTCAATGAAAGGGTTTAACCGACAAAATCAATTATTTTCTCTCTGCGGTTTGAATTGTGGGCTTTGCCCCATGTTCCTGAATAAAAACTGCCCCGGCTGCGGCGGCGGTGAGGGGAACCAATCCTGCAAAATTGCAAGGTGCAGCATGGAGCACGACGGCGCCCAATACTGTTTCCAATGCAGCGAATACCCTTGCGAAAAATACGATCATATTGATGACTTTGATTCCTTTATAACACATCGAAATCGAAAATCCGATATGGAAAAGGCCAAACGCCTTGGGATAGACGCTTATAGTGCAGAGCAGGCGGAGAAGGCCAACATTCTGGAGGTTTTATTATCCAATTATAATGATGGCCGCAAAAAGACACTCTTTTGTGTAGCCGTCAACCTGCTGGAACTGCAAGACCTGCAAACGGTACTTAAAGAAATTGATTGTAAACCTGATATGGAAACACTGACGTTCAAAGAAAAAAGCGCTTTTGTTGCTGGATTACTGCAGAATGCAGCGGCAAAGAACAATATTGACCTGAATCTGCGCAAGAAAAAAGGATAATTTGAATATGCTATGATTTTTATAGATGAACTAATAATTATAGCTCACCTTAATCCTACATAGTTTTATAGTGTGCCGTTGAATGTAGACTTAACAAAAGGCCAAGTGTTGGCTGCTTGAACAGCGATACGGAATCAGAGAACATGGGAGGTAATAGCCACCCCGTGCCCCTAACTTATCATGAGTTCTTTACCCTTGCTTATCTGGCATTGCATCCCGATTGGGTATTTTCCAAAGAGCAGATATACGAAGCAATCTTTAAAGAGAATTGTATTCGTTTAGAAGGAAGGTAGTGGCGGGGGTATAGAGAATGTGGTATGCAGCGGGCCATTGGCATGAGCACCGGGATCCTATACAAAACATTTTTATGGGAGGGTGCCTACTATGGCATGATTGAGGCGGTAATAGGTAATGTCGTTGGCTATATCTGAGACTATTATGTTTTATAGGAGGTAAGAAAAATATGGAACGACTTATTTTAGAACAATTTGACAATGAACCTTGGGGAATTTTGAAACCAGAATATGTGATTGATAAACCGAAACAAAGTTTTCCAGAAGTTGTTGTTTGTGAATTTTCGGAAGCCATGATACAAGTTATTGTAGAAAAATACAAAGGTAAAAAAATAGCCCACCTAATTAGTGTTGGTGGAAATACAACTATTTACGAAATTATGTTTGGTAATGTTAGAATAGCAGTTTGTCAAGTAATGATAGGCGCTCCTGCATGTGTAAGCAATCTTGAAGAACTGATTGCACTAGGGGCAAAAAAAGTTCTTGTTTGTGGAGAATGTGGTGTATTGGATCAATCTATTGAGGACGCACATTTAATCATTCCTACATCTGCCATTCGAGACGAGGGAACCAGTTACCATTATCAGCCTGCGTCTGATGAAATTGAACTTGATACATATTCTGTTGAAATAATTGAAAATCTGTTCAAAAGCAAAGGACTACCTTACACAAAAGGAAAGATATGGACAACTGACGCGCCATACCGTGAAACACAAGAAAAGATAATACGACGTAAGGCACAAGGGTGTATCGCAGTAGAAATGGAATGTGCCGCTTTAGCTGCTGCTGCACGGTTACGGAAAATTACATTTGCTCAATTTGTTTATGCTTGTGATAATCTTGATACAAATGTGTGGGAACAGCGAGGCTTAACCTCACGGCCTATTATCCAAAAGGTACATACGTTTGAATTGGCTATGGAATGTGCAGTACGCTTATAAAGCTGGGGCTTGGCTTTGTGGTTATGATGGGTCTACACTTGCGGGCAAGAGCCTGCGGATAATGTGTAAGAGCTTATATACCAAACAACTTAAACGAAAAGTTGAAGTATGCTTTTACAGGAAATAAAACAGGAATTTTCCATATGTAAGTTAGAGGATAAAAATTGACATCACTATATTTGAAAATAAATATTGCTTTATATCAATAACCGATGATGAACGCTTATTAATTTGTCCCACTCAATTAGTCCCATCAAATGTGATTGCTATTGAAAATGATTGGAATTGTTTTCGTATTGCAGAGGACGCAGCTTTTGAAAAATATAGAATGATTGCGTTTTTAACAAGTATAATCGCTGGGGAAAAGACAGGGGTACTCGTTGTTGCTACTTTTGATACTGATTGTTTATTCGTGAAAAAAGATAGAATAAAGAGTGAAAAAAATGCGCTAATTAAAAATGGTTGTAATTTCATATGATGGTATTTACCATCATTGGCCTGTTTCTTGGACGTATTGTTTTATTACAATATTTTCCTTTCAGGACTTATTCTCACTATTTATGGAATATATCAGTTGAAAAGGAGTAATAAGAAAAAGTATGGTACATGTGCATATGTTTGAGTGTCTTTTTTTACCTTTTCTTTGATTTTAATATTCCAGCTACATAAATGGTTTAATTTACTTTTACTAATGGTGGTAGTGGCTCTCGTTTTTGCATTATTGAGAAAATTATTATTGTCTAAGGGGGGAAAAAGATTTATCGGGTAGTCTGGTGAGACAGGGAATAAATTTTCATAATCTTAGTAAATTGGATAAGGATATGGGGTATGTGTCTATTCAGAGTGGAAAAGTTTATAATATTTTTAGGACGTCTGCTGAAATAGAACTGGGATCGCCAGCCAAATACATGGGAAAACCCATGATTGTAGTTGAGGCCGAAGCTTATCTGATAGACGGAGATTGGCAGTATGATTATGTATTGAAATCCACAGGAGAATGTGAGATTGAAACACTAAAAAATGAAAATCTGAGAGGAACTTCCATAAAAGGGACTGTGATAAATTCCCAGCTGGGTCAGGTTCAGCTAAAGCTGGAATCTGACTCAGAAGGAGAAACAGTTGAGAGTTGGCACATACAACCGGCCTATTATGCAGGAACAGGACGTGGGTATGGAGGAAGGCCAGAGATGGGGGATACGCTGCAGCTATATTTTGCTTCGGATACGGAAAGCGAGCGCTACATTATAAGTTCCACAGGTGCAAGTCCGGGGAAAATCAGTCAGATGGTAAATCCTAGTACCGGAAAAAGTAATCCTTTACCAAATACAAAGTGTCTGGTAACCGCGGCGGGGCTTGGAGCAGTATTGGATGGAAGTGGAATATGGATTCATTCAAAAGGGCAAGGAACAAAAATTGTGGTAGCGAAAGAGGCTATCACCATTAACTCAAAGGGCGATATTGAGTTATATGCAGAAAGTATAAAAGGGAAAGCAAATGAAATTTCGCTGATGGCAAAGGATTATATCTGGATGCACAACGGAGAAAAGGGAGTGCTGTTGACTGACAGTCAAGTACAGATGAAAAGCAGTGAAATAAACATTTTTAGTCCAATGAATGAGGTGTGCGAAATACCGGAGCAAGATGCTGTGAATGCGATATTGAAAGCTTTTGAGGAGAAGAGAAAAGCTGGGATGGAATTTTTTGAGGCAGATGGGAGTTTGCGTAGGTTTGGAGGGACAGAGGCAGATAAAAATTCTCAAATGGTTTTGGATTATATTCAAGGTTTAGATTCAAAGGGAACATTAAAAGTTGATGATTATCATATATATAGTTTGGAAGAAATAAGAGAAATACGACGTAATGAAAACCTACTATTCTTAATAGTTGGAAAAATCCCAATAATTGGGAAAGGGTTTAATAAAATTAGTGAATGGGTACAAAAGAGTACATATGGTCCAAATGCTGGATGGTTAGAGAGGCCTATATCAGAAGGTATACCAAAGGATATCGTTAGTGACGAATTAAAAGACCAAGCCGAGGATGCTGTGAAATCGTATATTAGTAGGGAAGCTAAAAATCACGGTATTGATGGTATGGATAAGGCTTTTGATTTGAATGATGACTTGGAGGATATAGATGAGGCATTAAATGCGGAGTTGCCTGGAGGTGATGTTCTTGTAGTTGAATATACTCCTTTTAATGGAAACGGAATAAACTATACAGGCAATGAGAGATATTATTTAAAACCAAATGATGTTAAACTCAGCATTTTGGAAGAGGGTCATAATGGATATACAGGTCAATACACGGTCGTTCTATCAAAAGTCCTGCAAGGTGACCCTATGTAATAAAGGAGTATACACTATATGGAAAAAGAATTAAATGGATATTCAGTTCCTGAAATAATAGAGTTTGTTGGAAAAGGTAACGAAAAGTATTTAATACGCTTTAAAAGTCTACAGAGGAAGAGGAAATTTAACTTTGCAGCGGCTTTGTTCGGAGGTTATTGGTTTGGATATAGAAAGATGTGGCTTGAAGGCGTTGCTGTAATGATTTTTTGTGAACTCTTATACTATCTGATATTTACTGTTTATTTTGTTTTAGTATATAATCAAATAATTTTTAATACAGATATGGCATATAACATTTTTAAATGGGTGATTTATAGTATTAAATTTATTATGATAGGATTCATGGCAGATAGCATATACTGGAAAAATATAAAGAAAAGAATTGATTTTTTGCATTTACCAGAGGATGTGCGTGAAAATAAATTGGGATTAGTAACCGTATTTAAAGAGTGCAAAGGTGTTTCAATATGGCTGGGCGCATTGCCGATGTCGTTTTGGTATCAGTTTTTTAGCATGGTAAAACTTGGTATCGTTAGTATTATAGGTGAATTTGTTAAATGGATATTTTAACTGTTAAGGCAATATTAAATTGTAAGGGTTATGATATGCTGCCTTATGTATTGTGTTATAGGAACCTCAAAGAGAAGAAATCAAGGAATATAACTGATTCAGGCCAAACCATACTTTCAAAACAAGAGCTCTATGCGATAGAGTTAATGCATTTGTTTTTGGAACATGAAATAGAAACTATTAATGAAAGTATAGACAGAACTTAGTATTCGTT